>Ga0116230_10000131_pt1 | contig 58782 bp, 50 predicted proteins | sample S1TSphfallax_3_FD_88678 | JGI IMG/M metagenome (GOLD analysis project Ga0116230, IMG submission 88678) | Host-associated microbial communities from peat moss isolated from Minnesota, USA - S1T2_Fd - Sphagnum fallax MG | ecosystem: Host-associated > Plants > Peat moss > Unclassified | place...
AATAGCCACTAATATAATAACCACCAATAGACACTAATATAATAAACACCAATAGCCACTAATATAATAAACACCAATAGCCACTAATATAATAACCACCAATAGCCACTAATATAATAAACACCAATAGCCACTAATATAATAACCACCAATAGCCACTAATATAATAACCACTGATAGCCACTAATATAATAACCACCAATATCCACCAATAAAATATTCGTTAATAAAATATCCACCAATAGCTTATAATATAATATCCACCAATAACCATTAATAAAATAACCATTAGTAACCATTAATAGCCTATGGTAATTTAACCTCAAATAACCACCAATAGCCACCAATAAAAACCACCAATAACCATTAATAAAATAACCATTAGTAACCATTAATAGCCTATGGTAATTTAACCTCAAATAACCACCAATAGCCACCAATAAAAACCACCAATAACCATTAATAAAATAACGATTAATGGTCACAATATAATAATTACCAAATAACATTAATAACCACAATATAATAAGTACCAAATAAACATTAATAGCCACAATATAATAAGTACCAAATAACCATTAATAGCCACAATATAATAATTACCAAATAACATTAATAACCACAATATAATAAATACCAAATAACCATTAATAGCCACAATATAATAATTACCAAATAGCCACCAATAAAATAACCATAATATCCATATATTATAATTATTTTGAATTATCAAAAATAATCTAAGGTGAAATAATTTACAATAAAAAATAATAATTTAAGATAAAATAGCCCAGAATTGACAATAATAACATAAGGTGAAATAACCTTCAATAACCAAAAATAATCAACAATAACGTCACATAGTTGAAAATAGCCTAAAATCAAATAGCTTGAAATAACAAAAAATAACTTATAAAAATTGCAAGTAGCCTAAAGTGAAGTAATTTACAATAACACAAAATTAACATACAATAAAAAAAATAACTTACAATAAGCGAAAATAACCTAAATTGAATAGGTTAAAATAGCTAAAAATAACATAAAATAGTTTTAAATAACTTAGAATAACCAAAAGTAGCATATAATGAAATAACCAAAAATAGTCAAAAGTAATTGAAAATGGCCATAAATAGCCGTAAATAATGTAGGGTGAAATAATTTAAATTATTGAAAAATAGCCCTATAATAACTACAAGTAGCCTTATAATAGCTAAAAGTAGTTTAGCACATGTAATATTATGATATTAAAAAAAAAATCCATTTATTAAATTATTATTTTTCAAAAGAATGGTCATTGAAATGTTATTGAATAGTGTTATTCAAACTTTTTTTTGTTCAAATGATTTTACACTTTCAAAAGAAAATAAATGTAATTATGTACATTATTGATTTAAAAAAATAATAAACTTGAATCATTTCATTTGGACAAAATATCAATAAAATATGAAATTTTAAATTTTATGTTTTTGTAATATTTAAAATGAAGCATTTGATAAATAGAATGCAATGTAACATATTATCACAACAAGCAAGGTGGTTTGATAGTAGGGGTGTTCACTTTCATTTTAAAAATCAAAGGATCAAACCTCACAAGTGGTGTGTGTGTGTGGTCAACAATGGTAAGTTAACCAAATATTTTCCTATCTAGTTCCGTAGAGTAGGTGCCTGGGTTGATTACATGGCCTATGTGCTTATCTTATGTTTTGAACTTAGCCTAGGTAGTGACATGTGTCAATAACTCATAGACTAAAAAATCATGAAATTATCAATAGTATTATATATTAAATAATTTAAATTTAATTGATTTCCATGATGCCTAGTTAATTAACTAGCAAATAAATGGTTTGATAAATTTGTATTTTACTTGAGAGTAACCTTGTTTCATTACGTACTAATGAACCATTCACTATCCATAGTAATTGGTCCCTATTCACTAGGGGGTCGACTAGTTTCACCATGGTACAAATGTCAAAATTCACTCAAAATCTAGTGAAACCCATAGTGAACTAAGACGCATTTTGGTGTAATGGATCCTTTTACTGTTGTTGCCATGGTCAACAAGGCAAATTGCTTATCTTGTTCGAATTTATTAGTATTTCAATCTAACTACTGTGCATTCACCTATGACCATATATTAAAATTGAGTTGATTATGTATTCATAACTAGTCTTTATTAATGTTCCTTGTCCTATTTGTTCTACTAAGCTAATGGCTTCTCTAATATAAAAATTGTTTGAACAATGGTGCCAATGTTGAGAAGTGTTTGAGATGTTTCATGTTTCATGTTTCATTTAGCTTTTGATTCCTACCAGTGCTATGGGAGCACCATTTGTTGTAAACATCAATAACCACATTCTGTTGACAATATAATACAAGTTTTGTATTGGGCCTTTTATATTTCATTTATGGCATTCCTTCCAAATCAAGCCAAATTTTTTATGTCCTTCTAGATTGAATTGTCAAGTCTTGTTATTGCTCCCAATAATATAAAATCATGAACAAGAATTATTGTTAAGACTAATCAATTATGATTGTATGTATCACTATTTAATTAATTGCGATAATTGAATTGGCCTTTGCATTATAGGTCTTCCTTTGACCACTTGACCAAAATGGTCATGAATCCAAAGGCATATCCCTCCATACTAAAAAGTCCATCCACAATAATTACCAACTAAGACATTAGTCCAAGTATTGGAAGCTTCCATGTGCCAACCAAGGTTATAGATCAAAGCAATGAGCTTGTGGATGTTTCAACTCCAAAGAAACATCCTTCAACCCTTCCACCATTGTTTAAATCACTAGTGGTTCAAAAGGTTGTCATTGTCAATGAATTGAATTCTAGGTCTAAAGTTGGAGAGGAAAATGATGGTAATGGGGATGAATCAATTAGTGAACCCATAATGGAACATACTAAGGAAGAACCTAAAGACCCCTATGGTGATGAGGTTGCAAAACATCCTACTAAGAAACCAAATAATGGTTCTATTTTTGTAACTAATAAAAGTAAGAATATTGTGGAAGGAGGTTCATCAAAAGTGAAAAAAGGTAACCATAAAAAAAGATTAATAGCATAGAGAATTAATACTACAAGAACGACAAGATGTAACCGAGAAGACCAATTGTGGTACAAAGTGGTCATAGTAAACAAATTTGATGGTTTTCCATTAGTTTATTTTAGGTCAACACTATTTTTTTTCCATTGCCTTAGCTTGATAGCAAGAATTATGCAATTTAAGTGCATAAACATGAACTATAAGCTGTAAAGGTAGATTGGCTGAATTGTTATAACATGGACAATTGAGTTCATACAATCTTGATATTCTAAGATTTTGATTGGATGAACATTTTTTTGTACTATCTATGTTTATTTTAGGATGTATACATGTAGAAACATTGGATTTTATTTTTAAGGTATAAGAGGATGAACTCATGATATAGAGCTTTAGTTTATAGCATGGATAGTTGAACAAATGTGCATGATTTACTTCAACTATATTTTGGTTTTGGAAGTAACATGGAAAACAATTTCAAATCATTGTTTTTTTTGTCCTATTGTTGTTGCAATTTTTATTTGTGCATAAATGAAGAATTTCCATTTGTTGTTTTGTTCTTGTGACCATCATAGTCCCAACCGAGTAAAAAATATAAAAACAACCTTGGGGATTTCCATTATTTTTTGCAATTGTCATAGCCATTTCCATTATTTCTACATAATGGGCACACTACACATGTTGGGATCATTGCAACAAACATTGGTAAGCTATAAATCCTCACAAATGTGTGTGCCCATTCTGGGTATATCTAAAATGTGTTCTTTCAAGTTCATGCCATTGACCATTTTCTCCAACTTCTTAAGACTTGCCATGTTGAGGTGGCCGAATCTTTGGTGCCAAAGCGTAGCTCCTTCATTCAAAGATTTTTTAACATTTGTATTATCCTATCGAACATTGACATTGAGAAGATATAAGTTTTTCTCCCTCTGTGCTTTCACCACAATAGTTCCATGGACATTGTTAACCTTATAACCATCCTTGTCAAACTCCACTTTCAAGCCTTCCGAAATGAGTTTGCTAACGAAAATGAGACTATTCTTCATTTTGGGAACATGAAGAACTTGAATGATGGTTGTAAACAACATTCTATCTCCAACTTACAATGTGGCCTTGATGTTCCTTTTGCTAATGGCCTCCAAAATGGTGTCATTTCCCATGTACACCATCCATGGAACAATGGATTCATAAGTGGTGAACCATTATTGTTCAAATGTCATGTGTTGTGTTGTGTTGGAATCGATGATCCAATCATACACTGTATGATCATTAGCACTCAAAGCGACAACAAACATTTGTTTTTTATTTTTCACAAGCTTGGTTTTCTTTTTCTTTCTCATCATTCTTCTTCTTCAAACAATTATTCACAAAGTGCCTGGGTTTTTTACAATAAAAAAAAACTTTTTGTTTACTTTATGAGTTTTGTTGAACAATGCGACATTTTCCATACTTTCATTTTTTTTTTCTTGGAAGCTTCATGAAACAATCAAACGATGATGAATTGAAGGTCAACATCCTTGGTGGACATGGACTCCAAACTCGTGACCGAATTATCAAAAGATGGGGAAAGGCTAATGAAAAGTACCATGTACATGTTTTCATCTTCAATCTTCACCTCAATGGAACGTAATTGATCTGCAAGAGCCTTCACCATGTTGATGTGCGCAAGAAAGTCTTCTTCTTACATTTTGATGGTGAAGAACCTCCTTTAAATAAACAACTTGTTTCCAATAGTTTTTGTTTTGTGCACACCGCAAAGTGTCTCCCAAGTGCTATTGACATTTTCGCAATATTGAATGTGTGCAAGTTGTGAATCCGTGAAATGTTCACAAAGTAATGCCTTGGTTGCCTTTTCGTTATAATTTGCCATTTCATCTTCATCATCGAGAATTGTTGCACTCCCATTAACAAACTTCCAAAGCTCATGCTTGGAAAGCATCATGCACATCTTGAACTTCCAAAGATGAAAGTTGCCACCATCAAACTTTTCCATGACCTTCAAAACCTCCATCTAGAAAGATGACATTTTGTTTTTCACAAATGCTAAAACAAACATTCTATATTTTTTCATTCAAATGAAGTTGCAACTGGGAAAATTTCAAGTTGAAAAACTTGTTATTGTTTGAAGACCTCACTTGAAATCTTTCCCACTCAATTGCTATGTCACAAAACAAAACCTTTACAAGAAAACCTTCAAACATTTGAAAAACTTTCTTGCACAAACTTGAAATTTCGCTTGAAACTTGTAATAACGGTAAATAATTCTCTTTGACACTTGAAGCTTGAAGCTTTCAACAACTTGAAAACATGTCTTCAACACACCTTAAACTTCAACGTTGAAACTTTCAACAATTTGAAGAACTCTCTTCCACACATTTTCAATTTAAAACTTGAAACTTAAAAAACTTGAAGAACATTTTTCCACACTTGAGAACTTACAACACTTTGAAGACGTCTTTTCCACACCTTTTATTCACTTGGAAACATTGCAAGCTCCTTGTATGCCATCACTTGGAAATGGACTCCCACTCACTTTGCAAACTAAAAGCCTTCCCTCAAAAAGATTCTCCTTTTTTTATATACAATACAAGCTCAAAACCTTTCACTATTTATTGTTTTAACACAATGTCCTTTCTCTTAATTGGTGTGGGCCCATAACCTATTGGAAACCACTTGAAAACAAACAGGAAATGAAACATTCAAGGTTGATGAAATGTAACAATTGTATTAATTAACAAGAAGATTACAAAGGTTTTATGCTTCAAATGCTACAATCACAAATCTATGGCTTGCAACAATTAACAAGGCTTGAAGGTTCTATGTGCACTCAAAACCATGAAAGGAAAGAATGAAATACAACTCAAAACCACTGCGATATATATTATCTCCAAACTTAAAATAGTTGCCACTTATCCCTAACGTAACCATCGCTTAACCTTAACCTAACCGCAACTTAACCCTAACCTAGCCACTACTTAACCCTAATGGCTGTCACCTAACCCTCATTGCCGCCAAACCCTAACCCTAGTTGCCATCAAACCTTAACCCTAGTTATTGCCAAGCCCTAATGTAGCCTCCACTTCTAAACCTTAGCCATCACTATTCAACCTAAATTAATTACATTAAGGATGTGAATACTATTCATCCTTTTGATGAATGTTTAACACAATCATCAACATTGGGAATTCAAAATGAATAGTATTTCTAAGAAAAACGTATTTAAAGATGGATGAAATGTAATTTCATTTGCAACTTTGGTGCAACTATCGTTCAACTCAATTAAACAACTAATAAATGACTTTATTTTTGTAAATATCATATATGCTAATAGTTATGCTAAATTATGACGACATTAAATTACATGAAAAATTATTTGTATAAATGAATAGTTATGTGTGACATGATTTTTGCAATGCATATAAAATTTGAATAAATTCTCTTGAATATAAATAATAATTTAATCTTGTATATGTTCATACATGTAATATCTGATTTTTATGTAGACCAAATTTAGTTTATGACATATAAAATAACGATAATTAATTAATGATAATTAAATTGTGAAATTAAATTGTTCATTCATTTTTTCTTGTAATAGCTTAATATTTATTAAAATGATTGTCAAAATTCATTAAACATTAAATTACATGTAATTTTTGTTTATAGAAGTGAATGGTTATATATGATGTAAATATATTTTTTATCCATTCAAACAATAATATTCAATTTTGAAATATAAGTTGATAATAATGCATATGTTCAATATATATAATTTTAATTTTTGTGTAGATCAAATTTAGTTTTCAACATATAAAGTGATGATAGATAATTAATATTTTGTGGAACTCTAATGTTTATTCATTTTTGTACATATGATAACTTCATATTTGTTTTAAATTTGATCAAAATTCAGTAAATTGAAATTGCCTATAAATTTTATTTGTATAAATGAAATTTTTGTAAGATGCAAACTTTTCATTTAAATGATAAATTAAATTTATAATAATAAAAATTATTATAAAAGTTAATTATAGGTTTAAAATATTTTGTATTGAAATATTAGTTAGACTAATATGTTTATTAACATGGTTTTTTATTACCTTCATTTTGAAATTGATTTAAAAGCATAAGAAAATTGAATATGTTCTAATGTTATTCTTCAATAGGTTTTGCGGGGTAGTTTGTTTGTGTCCTTTATTAAAGTATTATAATGTATTACAATAATTCTAAATTATTTTACTTCATAAACAAACTAAATAAAAACAATGTCAAAAAAGATTTCCTCTTTTTTCTAGTTGATGGAAACAACATGAAAGCATGTCCCAAACCAAAAAGTTGTCCATGTAAGTACTAATGTTCTTATATACCTTAGTATTATTTTGTTTTAATGATAATTAGAAAATATTATATGAAATTAAAAAAAAACATTCCTCATAAATTCATTAAAGTTTTTAATGAAATAGACATGTATGAAGTTACAACATAAAGATGATTACGTATTAGAAGGCATCACCAAAAAACCCATCTACTTTCTTTTTTATAGAATATACTTAACACGTGCTTGAATCAAATATTACACTGCAAAAAAAGGCTTTAAAAATTATTTACATTTGGAAAAATCTATTTAAAACCTACTTTTACAATGTGAAAATTTAAAATTAATGAATAATAATGAAAACATATCTTGTTAGTAATAATTGAACTTTAGATTGCATGTATAATGATTTTGTGATGGGTTTTGGTTCTATTTTTTCCTAGTTTGACAAATAGACTACCACGTACATTTTGTTGTATACTTTAGATGCTTTCACCTTCAAAATAGATTAAAAATGAAGAGGATATGGGCATTGAAAGTAGGCAAAGTAAGTTTTCGATCATAGGCCTAATTCACACATTCCAATTTAGTACATTCGTGCTCTTTGTGGTTTTTCTCTATTGGTTCATTGCATTTGAAGCTTAAAGAAGTAATTTAAAGCTTAACTTGGTCCACCCATAGCTTTTTAGATCACGCAAATTGAATAAAAAATGAATAAGATATGACATTCTAAAATAATGGTTCATTTTTGGAAGAAACACATTATCTGATTTTTAACATGTTTTATGCTTCTTTTTTGTTGCTCCTTTTCTTTTGAAGCTTCAAGAAATAATGTAAAGCTTACCTTGATGTTTCCATAGCTTTTTACATCATTCAAATCAGACAAGAAATGAGAAAGATCTAAAAGTTTTTAGTTGTAGGCCTATGTGTGTTGTTAGGCTTGTCTTCCCATGGTGGCAACTAAATTATTTGTCCCATATTGTTTGGTTTCCATTTTGATAATCCAAATTGTATAACCAAATGCACTAGGATGATGGAAAACCAAAGTAAATATGAAAAATGTAATAGCCCTTTGGGATGAGCACACAAAAAATCTTAACCTTAAAGGCTAAGTTAAATGAAATAGGGCTTTATTTGTATCTTAGGTATAGCCCTAACCTAATGCCTATGTTTAGCTTTAGCTTATGTGCCTAGGTCTAGCTTTAACTTAAGCCTAAACTAAAGGGCCTAGGGTTAGACCTAACCCATCCCTAGGTAATTAGGTGGCTACCTATGATTAGGCACCATGTACATCTATGGACATAGTTGACCTTTCGACTTCATTTTTATTATGACTAATCAATAGTGGAATGTTGTGGGTGTGCCATGTGTCACCACATCATTAGTTAAATTGACATAGTTGAAATGTAGTTGAAATTTAGTCAAAATTTTGCTAACGTCATATGTAATCAACAAATGAAATTCATCCACTAGTTGAGGGAAGTTGACAACATCTCACAACTAAGTTGGTAAGATGGTTTGTAATTAGAATGGTTAGTGATGGCTATTGATGTGGTGTTGACATGTGGCAAACACTTTCAACTAGAATGTCATTGTTGACTTGTACTTGTTAACTTTTTTGGTTTGTAGTTCAGAAAAATATTTTTCAGTTGCAAAAAATACTTTACAACTATTTTTGTCACTTTCAACTATGCTTTTAGTCAAGATGTAGTTGAAAACATAGTTGCAAAAGGGGGGGTTTTGTACTAGTGAATTCCATATTCGTAGAAACCAACAACAATCCATTGAATAATCTTAATGGGGAGACCTATCACAATTGTGAACAAGGCTACTCTTATCAAGGATTAATCACTTGAACTTCCATTCAAATTAGTTAAAATATCCAATGAACAAATAATTGAACCATGCTGGACTTTTTAGAAAAATTATAAGTTACAACTTTCAAGGCATGAATCAAAGTCATAAATTTGGAAGTAAGACATACATGTGTTCCATGAGGAAATGAACAAGCTTTTCATCAAATGTGCATGGCTTCATTTTCTTTCTAATCATTTTAGTTTTGTTTGGTTTGACACAAATTTATTTTGCCCACCATTTCAATACCAAATCCTTGTAGTAGGCAAAAGGCTATCAATCCGTTTTTTCCTCATTGATAATTTCCATAAAGCTACCCCACTTTCACATATTAAAGATCTTCATGATAATGTTGTAGCAACAATCGGATGGTGCACACCAAGAAGCTTAGCCATGCCCCTAATTGAAGATGACCCTGCATTAATTGATGTTGTCAAAATGTTATGCTTCACAACAAGCTCAACATTTGAGTGTGCATGTTTTGTCTTTTATAAAAAAACACGTACCCTTGCTATTAGTTCTTGAGCTGTTACAAAAACTTTTGGAGGCAAAAATGATTGAGGCATACTAGAAGAAATTAGGTCAAAATTTCCAAAAACCTTCCCCATAACAACTCTTCTATTTTGTGGTCCTTGGCAAATAACCAATGATTTTGTAATGCTTTGAGTAATTGTTGTAGCAAGCCTCGTGGCTTCTCATTCTCCAATGACCTTTTTTGCAACAACAATTACATTGGCAATGTCATTTTGACAAAGCTTGGTTGCTCGTTGAGCATCACGACATTTCTTTTGGCAAGCATTTTGCAATGTTAGCCTTTGTTGTTCTTACAACACACACCTTTGTTCTTCTACTCCTACCAATGCTTGCCTTTGCTCTTATGTTGTAGGCTTATATTGGCAAGGTCTTGGTCTTTGTAAATCCTTCCTAACATCCTTCAATTTTTGGCTTCCCATTCTAACATGCATTTAACAAATTTCAAGCACAAATTAAATCACTTGCAAAAGAGTCATTCTAATTCTAATCAAGCAATGCCCTAACAAGCATAAAGGTTTAACAATCATTATAAACTATTGAAACAAAACACAATGGCACTCCTAAAATATTGCGCACTGATTCTTGAACTTGCTCTAAATATCTTATCATTGAAAAACACCCATTGAGGTGACACATACTCTTCAAATGTGTCCAAGCTAGATGCCATAAGCCAGCTTCAAAAACTCATTTGATTTCAAAAAAATTGAAACCCACAAGAGGGGTAATGGGCATTTTAACATTGATGAATGAGTTACTGTATCAAATAACCTCCATACTCCAAAAAAACCCACCCCATCAATAACTAAATTCACTACCTACCTAATTGTAACTCCATTTTTCTAACTTATTGGACTATGCATCATCTTGAACAGTAAATATCATTAAAAATGGCAAGGACATGATGAACCATAAACACAAAAGACTTGTTGGCATGAACACTTACATGCTTACAAAACTTAGTAGATCAACCTTTGAGCACGTAGAACTTTCGGTTGAAAATGTTCAAGTTCTCTTGACCTTCAATCACCTATAGGCTACTATAGTGTGAAGTTGTAGCAATAGTGACTATGTATAGTTGTAGCAACAATAACAACAAGAATGGGCAAACAATAACAATGTGCAAGTGCAAAAGAATTGGTAAGCAATAACAATGTGCATTTGCAATAATAGTAACAACAAGAAAAACTCCAAGACTTGGGTCATGACTATATAGATTTCAGATGTACATGTGACCTTTACAACAATCAATTCAAAGCTCTCAAACAAAAACTTGTGAAAAATGTACCCAAGAACCACATATATAGAAAAGGAAAGCTTCTTAAGAACTTGAATCAATCCTTCATAAAGAAACCATACTAGAGCTACGACTTGCAAGTTAAAGTTCTGAAAAAAAAACTACTTTAGTTATGTACATGGAAGAAGAATTATATCTCCATGCAAAGAAGGATGAGGAGTCCATGCCAAAGGATTCAAGCCAAAGCTTTAGAAAGAAGGCATACTCTCGAACTAATACAACGTGCAATTTGAAGCTTTAAAGAAAAGTTACCTCCAATTACATGTTGAAGAAGAACGACATTGTGAAAAGAAGTTTAGGGTGAGGCTTTGAAAAAATTGGGTTGTGCATTCAAAGAAAATTAGAAGATGTATAATAGTGCAATTTGAACCTCTAAAGAAAAGAACTTCCACATACATCCCTAATTATGGCAAACAATAGCAGTAGCAAGCACAACAACAACTTTTTCCTAAGAGGATTCCAGGAGTTAAACAAGATTTGGGGCTCAGAAAGAAAGGCATGCCAAAATTAGGATGTGTAATTTGAGACTTTGAAGAATGTGTCTTCCTACATCCACACAAAGTCACACTCATTGTTGTTGCAATCTTCCCATGAAGAGGAACTTCCGACTTTGCAAGTTGATGGATGCACTTACAGAGAGACATTAATCTTGAATCAAAGAAGAGTAGAATTTTTTGTTACAAGATCATGGATTGTGTAAAAAGGTGAAACTAGATATTCTAGAGCATGAGATCTTCAAAAAATGGTGTTTAGCTCAAAGCCTCAATGAAGGAACAATGAAAGAACTTAAAACCCCAACGTATTGGTTAGAAGTGGGAAAAAAATGTGTGTAAACAAAATGCATAGAACATTGCGTGCGTTGAATTTGAAAATGACAATAACAAGGATCCTCAGATACCTACATACTTTATAGGATGAGGTACAAATGTACATTAGCATGATTGTGTAACTTTTCATCCAAAAAATTGATCGTTTTCCAAGTTTGATTTGGGGCCACCATGCTAAAAAACATTTAAAAGTCATTTCTAAAAAGAAATCAATAAAATTCACATTTTAACGCTTTTATGAACTTGGAACAATATTTCAATTTTTTTCATCACTGATGTTGCAATACAAAAAAATTGGAATTAAATTTCATTCATAAAACAAACCTTTTAAGGTCCTAAACCTATGCCATTTAATATTCCAAAGTTTCACATAGATTAGAGAAGTGGATTTTGAGATAAAAGTCCATATGCATGATTTTATAGGTTATGACATAATGCTTCGCCAAAATTGTAAAGTCCATTACTCATAAAATATTCATGATTTTGATCTGTTTTCTTCAATGTTGGAAAATTTCATGTGTCACTTTCACATAAGTGAGTCCCTTTTAGTTATATATAAGAAAAGTTTAAAGTTGTATGCAACAACATTTGTCAAATCCAAAAAAAACTACCCTTGTGATTTCCATAAAAGTTCATTGTAGTATGCTCCCATTCGGACCATATAGGATTCAATATTGTTTACCTAACAATATAACACTTTTGGTGATTGTAGACAAGTTTGGTCCCATCCCCATCTTAGTCAACATCAACAAACTAAAGCCCCACAAATTCCAATATTCAAATGCTTCCAAAGGACTAGAATCAATAGTTGAAATGGGGAGAGATACAACCAATATTGAAATAGGGTTCAACATTGCAAACTTGGAAAATGCACAAGGAATAGGCACAAATTTTTCATTTTCGGTGGATGGAACTGAAAACAAAGATTTGCTAGTTGAAACCAAAAACAAAGATTCAATAGTAGGAATCAAAATTCAAGACACCCCAATTACTCAAACCGAAAATAAGGAACACCTAAGTGGGACCAAAATCTTAATCGTATGGTTTAGAATTGAAAACAAATTGCCAATCAAAAACTCATGTTCTAAAACAAGAATCCAAGATTCGGAACAAGGAACTAAAATTCCTAATTTAGTGCATTTTAGCTTCATTCTGGATTCAAAATATCCAATAATTGATTCTTGCATTATAATATTAATCGTCAATGTTGTCATGGGAAATCAATGGATGAAAGTAGTTCCATCTTCTCACATCCATTAGCACCTTTTGCCTTTTCATTGGAACGAAATTTAACAACAAAGAATGTGGAAACAACATTAATGAATCGATGCCATGTTTTTAGCGATAACGCATTTTTAGAATCCAACAAAAATGAACGTAGAAAAGGCATAAGTGAATCGATGCTGCATTTCAACAACCACACATTTTTTGATTTCAACGAAAAGGTACAACGCTCGCCCAAATCAGTATCCAAGAACCAATATCATGTTTCACAAACAATGTGGTTGTTTTTGAAAATAACTCGATCGGCCCATTGAGTCTAAATGTAGGACCCTTTCTTCCATTTCACCTTTTTGCATTTTCCTTTTTGTCATCATTCCTTTCAAATAGCTCCCATAGTGCAAAAATTTAGTAGATTGACCAAAGATTTAGTTTTCAACAAGATGAGAGGAGTGAACAAAGAAGAAGCAAAAAGACTTTCACAACTAGGTGGAGATAGGCAAAAAGTTGTTGTAGAGCATAACAAGGAAGTGGAGGGAACCGAAATGGAGACAAAAATAAAAAAACGAGACAAGGAGAAAGATTGTGAGTTTTTCTAATGGATGTAGGTTGATGTTTAGCTAGATGGATAAGTTTCAGCGCTAGGTAGCTAGCAAGGATGTAGCATGGGCAAAATTGATAGGTTTTTCTAGTTTAACAACCCTTAAGTTGACACCCATTAGGCGTCCAATTGTCAAGGAATATTTATAGTTGATAGTCCAATTAAATGTAGATGCCATAGGATTTTTGGTGCAAGGGGTTCCATTAATTATTATTGAAAACCATGTTGCAAAGATGTGTATGTCATAAACTAGAATCACAAAGCCGCTAGCGATGCGTTTTGGAGAGGCAACATATCTATGCCTACAACACTTCGAGTGCATTTGTGCAAAAACAAGGGTGGAGAGTTTCCCAACTCAAAGGAAAGTATGTAACTAGACTTTTGACGCTGATTCAAGCAATTTGACTCAAGGGGACTCAAGAGATGTATGTCAACAAAAAAGCTTATGCCTTTGGTGGCCTTGACCAAACTCCAAAAATTGATAAATTAGGCTCAGATGGTATTCAACAATTTACATTTGAGGATGTGGGATCTGTCCGCCATAGTTAAACCAAGAAAAAACAAAATTGGCAAGGAAATAGACGCAGGTGCAGCCCATGTGCTAGACATCATCCTCAGACATTGGTTTTTGGTCGACCTAAGTTTCCAACTACCAAAATTTAAAAATGAGGATGAAACTAGCAAAATTTAAAGATGAGGATGAAAATGAGGATAACTTTTCAACAAAACCGAATCTTGATGTGAAGCGCAAAGGGTTGGTACTATCCCCTTAGGGCAGCTGATTGATCTTGACGACCTTCCTCAAATGCAGTAGGAAATTGTCGGTTGAGTTAACAACCATTTTCTGGTTTTGTATTGGAAAAAAATATACTGCCAGCAATGGTAATTTGTATGTGGGATGCTTGTGACAACGACTGCCAACCCCATCACCCGGGAAACGGACACCTAACAGGCAATCCCAATCACAAGAGGCAAGCCCGAAATGGCAAGACATGACAAGGAGTCCAAGTTTAGATGCTCCATTAAAAACGTCAACTACGAGTCCTGGCTTCACATTTTCCAATACCATGCCCTCTCAAACCCAGTCCTTGCTTCAAAGGTTGCATGATAGGTTATAGGATGAGCGTATCCTGCTTGATGGCATACTAGAAATGGACATTCCATCGGATTTCAATTTTGATGGGACCTAGGCAAGGTCCATTCCTAGGGATGCAGAGGCTTCGTTTTTGTTATGTATGTTTCACACCTTTGGTTTAGTTAGGAGTACACTACATCCGAAATCTCTTCCTTTTTGTAAGGTTTGGAAGACGAACTGCCTGATTCCGGTACATATGTGCAGACAAAGGGACATTGTGGCATGCTTTTGAGGTATCCATTATCGAAAAGGAGGTTGCACTCGAGGAAACCTTGAATGCAAAGTTTAAGGTCCTGTGTTTGAAGAATGAGTTGCGTTAAGCTCAAACGCAAGCTCGGCAGGATGCTTTGATGATCCAGGCATTTAAGTCAACCAAGTCCAACTTGTGGGTATGCAAACCTAGTTGGACAAGTCTTTGGCCAAAAATGAGGAATTTATGAGCTCAACTCCCTACTTTCCAAGATTGGTTGACAATCATTCAAGCTAGTCTAGATTGTTTATAAGCCGAACGAACAAAATTGGAGCTGGAATACCGAAAAGTGAAGGCCAGCCGGAAATCTTTAAAGCTCATTGTTGCAATGGATGCGCGTGAACTTAGAATTACAACAGAACGGGCCGAGTGTCTTGAAAAGGAAAATGTGGACTTCAACACGAAACTACATTCCCAAGCAAACGACTCGAGGAAGTCTATCAAAACCATTGAGCGTCTACAGCTGAGTGTCCAAAAGTTGTCCTGCCATGCTCCCATCACGCAGGAATAGCTAGATGAAATGCAGACGCAAATCCGGTTCCTCACCCCACTCGAAAAGTTGAGGAGGGAGGTTATTCCTTCCACTAGATTGCCGAGTTGGAGGTGATCAAAATCAAAAAAATGTTCATAAAAACAGAGCTCCTTCTCTATCAACAGAAGGTAAAAAATAATAAAGCTAAATAGTGGGAGTTTTATAAGGCATAAATTACCAAAATTTTAAACAATGTTTTCACCAACTATCGAAAAGACAAGGAACTGTTGAGACTTTGGTTAGTTACTTATGCCCAAGCTTTCCCAGATTTTGTTGTACCTCATTTTGTTGCTCCTTCTCTAGCTAGGACGACGTCTAAAACCAAATCTATGACAGTATGGGAGGAGCAGAAGAAGGAATCAGAACCACAATGGAGGTGGATTCCATTATTATCAAAGTGGTAATTGAAAACACTCAGGTTGCTCTTGATACCATTGAGGTTGCTATTGAAACTATGCATCCTTCCACCTTGTCCACCATTTTAGAAACTGAGGAGGGTATTGAAAACCTTCAACTAGGGGATGGCACTAGAATTACTCCAATGGTACAATAGATAATTTTTTTTGGTAGAAATAGGATAGTTTTATTTGATCCCAAGGACATGATCCAAAATAGAATGGAGGATAATGTTAAGGCTATAAATTTTTCTAGGCCTTGAAGCATCCTGAGCAAGATGACTCAGGAATGAAACATTGTGTTTGTAACAACCGAATAACAAGCTGCATTGTGCAACACACACTACATACCCACCTATTAAAAACATGACAATAGTTACAATTCACACCAATGGAAGGTAATGGAGTACATGCAATAACCCCACTTCTCTCCACAATTACATAAGAGGTGCATGCCTTTTTTATCAGAAAGAAAAATTGTTTATGATAGCACACAATAGGTTCTGTTTCACATTTTGCCAACACAAATAAAAGTAGAAACAAAAACACCAGAACTCATGAAGACAAGAAGGGAGTACAAAATAGAATCAAAGTTCCAAAATTTTCATCTTGAGTTTTACTAGGATGGTGATGATATACATTTCACAAATCATAAATGTTTCTACTCCATCACTGGAAAGTGTTAAATCTGTACAATGGGTGTTCTCATGATCATTAATTTTTTACTTAGAATGTAGGGTTTAGGGTCATTGAAGGACAAGAAACGACATTGCCTCAAATCCAAAACAATCAACAAGACGTTAACAAGAATTGTCTAAGGTGTAATGCAGTATCCTCTAGTTGTCATTATTTTTTGGTTAGTTTTTTTATCTTTCTTTTCTCCCATATATGCATTGGTACATGTCAGTTCATGTCTTATGAGTGACTTTCATATGTAAGACATGCACAATAGAAATTAGGTTATATCTGATGATAAGAGTAAATATCTGAAGGATGTGGCTTCTTTGTGATGCTTGCTTGAAGTTCAAGCTCACTAAAGGATGTTATACAGCAGATTGTCTTCCTTGTACAATCTATCATGAGGGGTCCAAATTTCAAATGCATGAAAAGGTTGTGTAACTAAAATCTACATCTGATGTCAAACATTTTATTTGTGTTCAGCATTTGGAGGCTTTTATCAAGGCACACATTCCTAGTATCCAGGCCATGATCAAGAAGTAGATTGATGAGCTTGAAGCTGAACTTAACCAAATTGGTAGGCCATTGGCAAATGATGCAGGGGTACAATTCTCTTCTGGCGTCATCTATTCTTTCTGGGGAATTCCAATTTCTATTTGTGCTTGTTGAAGCCAAACTGTTGTGCTGTTGGTGAGGAAGTTGATGCAATTTTGCATCCATCCCAAGTTGGTAACATCACATTCCATAATGACTTTGGTTAATGACTAAGGCAGAATTGGGTATTTTTTATACACATACTTGTGTCTTCTGCACACTCAACTGTACACCATTTTGGAGCTTTGCAGGGCATTTGACCATATCTTTAAAGATCATCTTGAGGGAGTGTAAGTCCATTTGCTTTTCTCATTATGTGTTGTTAACAATGATGTGTGCTATTGGCAAGGAGCCCTCCTGTAAGCTTTGTAGATATGTCATAAGATACAGGCAGAGCATAGGAGAAAAAGGCAGGGTGATTTTCAAACATGTCAAACACAGCCTAAGGATTCAGCAAGAAAACAACAGATCTTTTGTGGGACCAACTTTTTACTAGGGGAGTTTCGATCTGCTCTTTGTACATAGGAAATTGATTCCTTTGGTGGCTACAACTAAATTCCACCTAGTTATGAAATTTCAGAGTAAACATTAGAAAATTGCTGTTTCTGGAAACTGACACATTGTATGTTATGGCAGATGACCAGGAGGCGAAAAAATTTACTCTGTATTTGATAACCAACTACCAGCTGCACTGAAGAAGCTGACATTTGACAAGCATGTCTCAGCCCAAAATGTGTGAAAAATTGTGTCAGAGGCTGATGGCTACCAGCCCCATCTGATTGCCCCTGACCAAGGTTACAGGTGCAAGGTTACAGTTCCCTCATCCTCTTCCATGGACCAGCAGAAGCAGTAGTTGATGCAGTATGTATTTGTCCATGTGCTGATGTTGTTCAAAATTCTCTCAAGTCTTTTCTTTGTCTGTTAGGGTTGGCTCTTTTCTTGTTTTTCTTTTTGTATTTGCTGATATGTTGTAAAATTGAAATCTCTATAACGATGTTATGGGGTCATTCTCTCAATTCTATGCATGTTGATTATGTACAGAGAGGTCCCAATACCTATGAATATATTGACCTTGTTGCAGCACAACTTCTTGTCACCTTTTGGAGTACATTCTCACTGTTGCTAACCTAAATATTTGACATTGGTTTTTCCAGACACATTTCATCCTCAGGGACCTTGTCCGTAAATGAGTAGGCAAGTGCACTGTAAGTTTCGCTATTCCCTCTCTTTATTTCAATCCTTTAGGTTGCACCTTAGTGTTTTGTCTACAATACATCTTGGAATTGCTTCTTAGCAAGTGACAAGAGTCTTCCAGATGCATTTGTTCACTGATTGCATTTACTTTTCAGTGGAATTTTGCAGGAGTTGAAGCGCTTTCCCACCATTCAAGCATAGCTTGCTCAAGCAGCTGTAGAGGCCTTGGAAAGAATGTGAGACGAAAGTCGAAAGACATCTCTCAGACTGGTAGATATGGAGGCAAGTTATTTGACTGTTGATTCTTCAGAAAGCTTCCCCAAGAAGTGGAGAAGGGAGGAAATCCAGGTGCTTCCACAATGGACCGTTACACTGATTGTAATTTGCGGAGAATTGGTGAGCTTAATTCTTTCACATTTCATGAAAAATCAGGAGATTTGTTTCTTGCAGCAACAGCAAAGTCAGATCCTTTATTGTACTGAAATGGTAGTTATGAGGGTGCTTGGATGTTCTGGCAGGCTCAAATGTGTCTGCATATGTGAATATGGTCCGCTGACCTGCTGAGAAACTCTCTTCCAAAAGTGTCAAGTTGGGGGGGCAAAGCAGTCTCTCCTTGACCATTTCTATGCCCAAGTTGGGAAGTGAGAGTTAGACACCATTTTTCCAGTCTTACTGTGGTTTCTTGTCCTGAAGGTTGTTTTTAATTCTTGTGGGGGGTTTACCTTGACTGTGAATATTGTCATGTTTTATCTCCTTGAGAGAGGCATGTAAATATTTTAGATATGATATCACTGGACACTTGCCAAAGATACTGATTGATGAACTGATCAATGCAGGGAAAGCAACTGTCTCAAGTGCTGGACAAAGATCCTGCACTGATGGAATGCAGAACTCAAATTGCAAAGAGGCTTGAGCTGTTCGTGCTGAGACTGATGCTGTGGCATGGCTGAAGTGAGTCTTTGCACTTGGTCATCACAAAGAGATCCCTCACCAACTTCAAGATATGACTTCCTTTCTCATCACCTATAGACTCTGGAGGTCTTCAGTGTCTAGATACAGTGACACTTTCTTTGTGGGGACCATGCAATGAATTGAGACAAATATCATAATTATTTGTCAGGTATTCATCCCATGCATACCCATTGATGGAGTTATACATATGGCAGGGCCATCATGTAAAACACCTTGTCTCATATACAACTAATGAACCCTTGTGGTCATTGCCCAACTGATATCATTTTCAAAGCTAGAAGGGGTACAACTTTCCAAAAAACCTCATTAAAACTGAGAGAAATGACCTTTTTTAAAAACTCAATTGTGACAAAATCGTTTTGGCCCAATTGTGGACTCCAATGGCATCGTTATCAAGTGTTGAAGCTTGATATGAGAAAGGGCAAACAAGAAGACAAATATGATTGAGAAGCATTGATTAATTGAAAAACTAAATTTATAATTTTAAATCAATTTCCAATGACAAAAAAATTATAAAGTCCACAACTTTTGCTCTGTTGGTCCAAAAATTACGAAACAATCACTATGCACACAGCCTAATCAAGGGCTTTTCAACAGTACCAAATGCAAAATGAGGAGCCTCATGGTTCAGGAGGGTTAAGACATGTTCACAAACAAAACAAACACCTATCTTAATATATGGATGTAGAACTGGGTAGGGAATAGGGACCCACATCAATAACCAAATAATGTAAGCTCTTTATGAATGAATATCCATAAAGAACCCATCAAGATCACTAGAATGAGTTATGTTGAGCTATCAGAAGTGACAAGATCCTAGTGCTGATGGATTCCAATTGAGGTACTGTGACATGTCCAACACTCATCCCAACATTCCACTGTCCCAAAGCATGTAGGGATACAAGCTGCTTCTGTTGAAGGAAAACATATAAAAGCAAAAAAAGTTGACTGTGATCTTCACATGGCTCAACAGGGCTTGAACTCTTATATGTATGTTCCTTGTGTTAATTTCATCATGGTATACTGAATATACCTATGAATGTTCACATAACTAGAGTAGGCTTAAATGTGAGCATACCAATCTCTGTAACTGATATTGAAGATGTCTTCAACCAAGATCTGGTCACAATTACTTCTCACAGCACTCAGTTTAAAAGAGAAGATTGGCTTGAAGCATATACTACACAAGTTCACCTCTTCCCATGGCTACTTTAAGAGTTAATAAAAGACCATATGTTACATCATCTGATTGTTTTCAGGTGATTACTGTTAATGAGGAGATGCCAGATGTTACACCATCAGACATAAATCTGGGATCTTTGAGGGAATTATTCTAGCTACCATAGCCATCTATGTAAACTAGAAGCTTTAGAACCTCCACTTTGGCTGCTTACAAGACTTGTTTCAAATACCACAATTCATATGTTTGAAAGTGCCATATCTGGTGCCATTAGATTTTTTTTGTGCAAATTCACCATTTTTCAGGGTATAATGCTAGAAAGTCCAGCCATGCTATTTCAAAACCATCTGTCTACATAAGTAGCATTTCCCATTGGAATCTGACACTTAAGAGTTGTTTGAAATACCAAAATGCATATGTATGTTTGGACCCTACATTTTGGTAAATTATTCCTTGCTGTTTTTAGAGTTTTTCAGGCAGAAGCACATCCAAAGAACTAAGCCACTTTTGTGGTTTCAGAGCCAAGATCTCAACTATGGCAGGAATGGAGTATGTTTAGTTGATTGAGTCGAAGGGCAACAATGTCTTCATGCAATCAGTTCAAAATTCAAAAGTGACTTACTTGTAAGGCCAAGACTTTGCAATGAAGACTCATGCTCTTTGTCAGTAAAAACACGCCGAGGAGCCATAATCTGACCCCATCATCCAATCACTGTTGCAAGATTAGCCCAGATTTATGATTATATGTTACTTTCACAATAGCTCTGTACTCAGCAAGTCACACCATTTTTCCTGTCCAGATTTCATGCATGAGAGAAACAGACACATGATAAATACAATATTTGCAAATAATGACATGAACCAAACAGACTTCTTACAGAAAGCTGTCCTTGACCTTCAGACTAGTCATGTTACAACCTGAAGGGAGCTTCCATGCTTACCAATCTATAGGTTCCAGGTTTGACATCTTCCAAAACATCAATGAAATCAAACACAGACTGCAAGTGCACACAAAGCCCATTAGCATACAGAAACAAATGCATTGTTGAGAAAAGAACTGTATGAAAAGACACCAACATGGTAATTGCAATCTCTCACATCTGTTGAAATCAAGATATCATAGATGCTCTACAGGATCTGAAAGCAGTCATAAAGCAACCTGAAACTCCAGTCAGAATACCTGAAGCTTGTCAGACTTGTGAAACCGGCGGTCTCTGCGAGTGTTGTCAGGCATGCGCACCACCAATTTCACAGCATTTTCATCCTCAGGGGCAGGTTCGTCTGGAAGTGATGCCCTCTTGGTTGCTAACTGTCTCTCCAATTCCTGAGATCAACCCACTCAGAGGACTTACACGATCAATAATTTGGAGAACTGTATGCTCAGTGGGTCCATGTCATAAAGTCTAAAAGGTTACAGAAACTGAAGGATATTAATGCTGCACTCTCTCTTGCTCATAATACAAACTAGTCTGCAATGTCCTGAATGATGAGGCTAATGCAGACAATATGAACTATGCCTATCTGTCCAATTAAAATAATAGAGAAGTTCTGCAGCATTGGACCAGAATGGCAATGGAGCAAACCTCAGCAGCCCCCTGAAGCTTTAGCTGCTCTTCTTGCTGAAGGTAATCCAGGGCATGTCGGGCAGCAGCTTCATCCTCCTCCTTTCTGTGGAGCGCTTCTGCCTCCTGCAAAGCAATTATCTCCTTTTGGCGGTCTAGTGCCAGTGACTCTGAATATGCATTGTCCTGTTACAACAGCTAAATAATCAGGATCTACCTTATGGTGCCTTGCATTTCTGCAAACTCAAGTTGATCAATACAAACCAACTGATGAAAAAAAATTGCATGCCAATGCCAAATGCACACTGTAAAATAAGCCTGCAGTATGCTAACAACTAAATACCTGTTTGCTGACATTTCAACAATCCAGAACTGAGCTACAGGGCTAAAATGCTCTAGCTGCCAAAACTCTCACCAACGTACCGAAAACTTGCTAATCAGAAAATATCACTCACAGCCTAAACATAATGATCATCCACATTTCTCAAACACTGAAAGCACAAGTCTAATCACATCAGCAGCAAACAACAGAAGGCACATGTAGAGAAGATACCAACTCATAATCAATTTGCACATTCACAAGTATCTAAAGAAAAACTGAGGCAACTAACCTGCTCCTCCCGTAAGCGACGTTGCTCCACCACTGATGGGGATGGAGGCAATTGGAATGGGCGACCTGTATCAAATATGTCAAAACAATTGGAAGTATCAGCATTTATGACCCCATCATCAGACTGATGAGGTTGAAACGGCAGTCTTACATCTGATGAACCAAATCTTGGCAGCCCACCAAAGAGAGCTGCTTCCAGCATTATTGCTTCATCATGCTCCTCTGAAGATATTCCTCCCCACTGTCATCCAAAGGAATCAATGAATGTCAGAACAAAGAAACTTGCAAAAGTAACAGGGAAAAGATTTGCAAATCACACACAACACAGCATACAAACACTACAACTGAATAACTTGGTCATGTCTGCTAGCTCAGCAGTGATATGACATTAAAGACAAAGAAGCATCATTTGAGGTACAAATCCACACAAACCCAGAAAGGATTAGAGAGAAGTGCTGTGGATCTGGCACAATTTCACCTTGTACACTTCAGAACACTGATGACTAATGTACTATTTGCACACATTGTCTAGAACATTGGTCACCTTCACATAGCTAGAAAGCCAGCAAGGACCTCTCATAGGACCAATGTATGGCACCAGATACCAAATCTTCCACTTTGGACATGTCATGCATCTATGAGATCACAGAAAAAACTCCATGATGACACTTCAAAGGCATCAGTTGCCACCAAACCAAAACAAACATGACATAAAGGAGTGCAGTCATAACCCTGCAAAGTATCATTCCATCACCTTCATCACAAAGGGCAGTGACTAGCTGCCATTACTTGCCACTAACATCATCAGCTCCTGAAAGTGTGTGCATCATAATCTGCTCAAAATTTTGGGCAAACAGTTATAAGAAAATCTGTACCCTGAGTTACGGTTCCATTTCTGGAAGCAGTTGTAATTTTGGATAGCACTCGAGAGACATAGCTAATAAAAAAGTAAATAGCATCCTCATTCCAGGGCAACAATCTTGTGAGGGTAAGTTTCATATCCATGTGGATTCCCCTGTGCAAGCATGCATCTAACCCTAAGGCACAGAGAGGATAGTGGTTAGGGCTTCCTCCACCCAGAATATATATTTTACACACACAATTGATGACTTCTTGGATGCAGTGCACTGGCTTTTGCCACTGGAAAACATATCTATGAGATTGCAGAGAAAACCCCATGATAGGACTTTGAAGGTAAACATCATGCCACAACACTAGATTTGCTTCCTCCAATTTCAACAACTATAACACTCAGGCATCAAGGAGAACAGGCGAGGAAGGCATCCCACTATGTCTCAATCAAAACACAAGACTTGAGTAAATCATGAAACTTGATAGTGCATGCACAGAATTGCAGGGCCACTGCCAGACCATCATCTGCTTAAGTCCTTTCTGCTTCTCAGAATAAGATTCTTGTGTGGTCTAGAACACTGTACCTCATCTGGAAAAGATTCACCATTTTGCTGTGTAAGACCTATGGCAGCAGCAGAAGCAGCAGCATTTTGTATGCTGACAGAATCCTCATTATGTTCACTGGACTGCTGAACCCTGGCAGGCAATGACTCTATGACAGAAAGTGCTGGAAGAGCAGCCAAGCCTGAAGACCCAGGGATAATGCTGGAGTGTCTCAGGGGACGCCGAAGCAAAGGTTGTTCATTTTCATTAAGGTCTTCAAGCTCCTCCTGAAGCCTCCTGTCTGCCAGAATACTTGCATCCCTGTCCTCTATTCTCTTGGATTCATTTGCTTGCTGTCCATGTATCCCTAAAGGACCTTCATGCACAACTCCAACTCCTGCTTTTGGAACATTGTTGTCCAGCACTATTGCCTGTCCATGACCAGTCCTGAAGGCAAACAAGAAAGTACTTTAATAAGCAACCATGGCCATGAAAAGGCAACAGGCATACAAATTACCTTCAAGAGGGCAATTGGCAGATTAAGGTACTGTTGAGTTTAAATATCAGTCTAAGCTTAGGCTATGAACAAGAAACTACAGATAGAGGAGATGACAGAGGTGAAGCAGATATGCACAGATCTCTTAAGTAACCGCTCTGCTGGGGACCACTATGAGTGTCTTCAATCTCTTCCATGAAAAATGGGCCTGAAGCTTCCCCAAGTTCACGCAATGCCTTCTCTTCCTCAGCTGTCTGTCAAGTCAAGCCCAGCTTCCAATCAACACCTTCCTTTCCCTTCCCACACTCATGCAGGAAGACACTATTTCAATTGCAACACCAAAGGTAGTTATACAGGACTATAGTACCGTGGTTCCTGCTAAAATAGAGTTTCCCATAAGGCATTCAACACAGCTTCAAAACATACTTTCAGTGAATCTGAAATTGCGCGAGCAATATCATCTTCTTCTGCAGCCCCCTGCAAACTTAGGTTGTCCCCAACTTGCATACCTTCCTGCATTACAGAATTCACTAATTCTCAGCCAAGCTTAACAGTCACACAATTATTCAGGCACAAGTGAGATGAAAACCCAATACTTCAGATACTTAGGAGGTATAGCCAACCCAGTCCACTTGGACAGCACTGACCTGCATAAATTCTCCTCTTCCTCTTTGATTAGCTATCTCAACTTCCCTTTTGGAGGCTTCAATAGCTGCATGAAGCATTTCATCATGGAAACGATTTTCCTCATTTGTCATCCCTGAGACCTCTCTGATAGAAGTTTCATCCATATCTTCATAATTTACATATGGAAATTGACCAATGTTAGGTGTAGTTGAATCTGTCAAGGGCCTGAACGATGAAGTTGTGGCAATGAAATCCTCAGTTGAATCAGAGGCTGGAAGTTCCTCAATTCTTACGCCAGAAGTGTTATGTAATTGTTGAGGACCCAAGCCCTCATCCTGTAGATCATGCCATTCAATTGGTACATTCCTGGTCTCTTGTGGAGATGAGACTTGTGGCAGTGTACTTGTGCGCAGAAATGAACTTTGTTCACCAAAACGTTCTAAGGTTGACTCAGGCACTGCCCTAGTTGGGTGTACAGGTAAGACACTGAAAGGGGCCTGTGGCTGCACCAGCTGTTGCACTGAAATTGGTGCATCCTCATCCATCCACTGCCGTCTGTCTGGCTCTTCATTATGTTGGGGCCTTCATAAACCAATTTTGAATTATCACATCTTTGAGGCCAGCAAGAATACAAATATTCAGGCCAAACACAGCAAGACATGAAGAAAGAATAAGCCAAAAATAACAGAAAAATGATTCCAAAAGTGAGAAAAGCTTTGTCTGGAGAGGAAACAGGAAAACCATGCAACACAAGATGAGATTCAAGAGGAGATGCTAAACTACAAGGCTCCAAGAGTGTTGTACATGTTATAGTATGCGTCTAGGGCTGAGTTTAGATCTCCTCCATGTTCCTGCCCCATATCACACACACCAGCTATGTTGGCCTTGAAACACAACCCGAAATCTTGAACCCATACCTTCAGAGAAACATCTGCCAAGGTACTTGACATACCAAGGTATCCTTGAAGGTCCAAAGACTCAACAAAACATCACCAACATAACCTTCAGCCGATTCAAAGCATAAATGCAGGTTTTTCTGGTCAAACCTGTTGTAATGAAAGATAACCACAACAATAGGTTGTTGTAAATCTGATGTATTGTGCACGAGTCACCACAAAGTTCATCGAACTGAAGAGGGCAAAGGGCATCTAACCCTAATATCACCTCTAGCAACCACGACGTACTATACTATCATCGTTAAATGGACGGAGAGCATCCTTACAGAAAAAAAACTCCCCGAAACAGTTTACGTGACCGCTGTAAGTACAAAGAAATATTTTTCTCTATCACGGGACCCTGACACTACATGCGATCAACAATATCTGTAAATCACATAGTCCCCGGTAGGCAATGCCTTGACGTGTACGATTCAGCTTCTTTGACCCGATCAATACTAAGGAAGAATAAAAACGCTGGAGTGTACAGTCCATTCCATGTAGGAAGTAATTGCTACCGCTTTGCTCCACACAATTCATTCTCCACTTCCCCAATTTTCTCTCCTACGATCTTGCCGCAGCAACAAAAAAGCCATAACAAACTCACAAAGGAATCGGACTGTGGAAATGAATACTTCCCGGTAAAAGGATTTCTTTCACTCAATATATCAGCACCGAGACAGATAGAGAGGAGAAGACGAGAAGTTTGCTTATACCTCAAGCTTCTGAGCGGCCACGGCGTCACTACTGCCTGTGATGCTCGTGAACATGTGCACTGCTTGCAGATCCATTGCTGCTTCCAAATATTCTCCTTGGCTCAGGCTAGGGTCCCGGGGTCCCGATCTGGCAGCTGCTGTGGTGAAGGCGCGAGAGAGAGAGAGAGAGAGAGAGAGAGAGAGCAAAGGGTGGTGCCAGAGCAGAGAGTAGCGGCAACCTAATGGTTCCGTTCCGACGCTTTACGTAGCGAAGCGAGAACCTGGTTCGGGGAGGTAGCAAAGCAGCGTGAAAGCATCTCATCTCTGCCCGCACGAAATGCGCCCACGTAGCCCTGCAAACCAGGTCCCATGGTTGAGGTCCCACGGACGGCGCCCCTCCCCCGCCAAGATACATTTTCTGAAAATAAAAAAGTGACTAGAACCGAACAATAGCTGCCAATAGTTAACTGCCAGTTCCAGCTAGGGCAAGTAAAAACTAGATCCAAATGGACACTGATTTTCAAAAATGGAAAAAAAAAATATTTTTCTGGACAACTCGACCCAAAATCAGATTCTCAGCATTGATGTGTGGAATCCAAACAAGAATTGAGACAATTCTAATTGATTTTTTAGAACCAGGTTCGAAGGTTCTTCACAAAAGCAAAGAACCGCTCAAAACTAGTGATCAATGTTGGGTGGGTACCAATTTGAACCCTGGTATATAGATTAGTATGTCATTGTTTTTAATAATTCTTTTGTGCAGCCAAAGTGGTGATCACCCCTAAAACGATTTATCCAAATTTACACATACATGAAATACAAATCTTTGATCATCCTCTATATTTTTGGCTACACATTCAAAACCAAATTAAAAAATCTAATGAATTTCACTATTTTCTCTCAATTTTGGCAATTGATAATCTACAAAATCACTTCATCTGTGAATTGTTGAATCTTATTTTCATCTATTGGCATAATTTGGCAAATATAAGAAAAGGGTGACTAGAACTGGTCCTAGTACCAAACAATGACAAGACTGGTATAACCAATCACGAATGCTAGTTGGGCATTACAAGTTTGTGATCAACGTTTGATGTTATACTCTTCTGTTACTTAACTACTTTGAATGAAAAAAAATCATAAAATGTCAAATAAGTTTTGAAATGTATCAACTATTCCCATTTTATAGAATTAAAACTTCATATAAACAAAACAAATCACAACATAAACTTATAATTAATATTTCTACAATATACATGCATGACTAAAATATGCCATATAAAAATCAACAATGAAAAATTTGAAAATCTTCAACAAGGAGTGTTTGAAGGTTAACTTGCAATAAAACAATAGAAAGACAACTATTTTTTTAAATGATGATACATTTGTTTAGAATTTTCAAACTATGTGCATTTTTCTTTGACTTCGAGTGCAATATTTGTTGAATGTTCACATGAGTTAAATAAATAATTGTTCACTAAGGAATAAATTATGTGGTTCATCCACAATGATTATGTGTTATGCATGTGTTTACAATGTGTGCATGTGTATAATGTTGCATATCACCTTATTATGTCATGCATTATATAAAGTTATAAAATAAAATATGAATAACCTATGGGAAATGTAGGTTACCAAATGTATCATACAAATATAATTTTTACTAACACACTACAATTTATGTGGAGGAAAGGAATGCATATAGAAAACACTATACATCATACTTTAAAACCATGGTATGGGTTTCTTTTTGTGGAAATAGTGCCTCATTGAACATCTTAATACATTAATGTTCCATATATTTGAAATATTTGAAAGATACCACTTTCTCTATGTTTGTAGATCGAAATGGATATTTTTTTGGCATGGTTTTTAATGAAAACTTCATTCACCTAAGAAAATACATAAATTGTTGCAACTAATAAATAACATATACACTTTTATTTTAACATGAAAACTTCCCAAACTTGTCAATAATCAACTCCCACATGATACACACTCCTCTTTACTCTCAATCGAACACACCACTTGTGCCATTTTAACCTCCAAGGTTTCTATGACAGTTGTTGTTGTGTTTGGTGGTTTATTCTGCAACCCAATCAAACAATTCACACCATAAATGACATGTATGAACCATATTCCATGAACTCCACCTTGTGACACTTCAGATGACTTTAATTATGCAAATGCAAGGAGGTCTTGTGATACAAAACCAAGCATATACTAAAGGATAGATGCCACCTTTGTAGTGGTGACATCAGTAGTGAATTTGATGGCTTCAATTGCGGCACGTGATCGCAAGTAATACATTCCAGTCTTAAGACCCTATTACCATACAAATATGAGCAACCAAAGGATCAATTGATGTTGACGAATCAAAAATTAACATTAAGTTGAATTGAAGTTGAATGAAGTATATGGTAAATGTCAAAATTTTGATCAGATTTTGATGAATTCATTAAAACTAGTTGCAATCTTGAAAGATATAAATTAATGAAATATTGTAGGTAATTATATCAAAAGGTTGCACCTTTGACCACGTGTAGAAGTGAAGAGATGTTAATTTGCCAAAATTGGGTTGATCCATATGAATGTTGAGGCTTTGGCTTTGATCAATGAATGCTCCTCGTTCAGCAGCCATATCCACTAATGACCTTTGCTTAATCTCCCATACAGTTCTATTTTTTCAGTCAAAACAATGCATGTCAGTGGCAAATATAATCTATGAAATAATAGGCATTATTTTTCACATGTTAAATTATCCATCCAGAAATTTGAATCTTAACATTTCAAAAATTTGTCTGTGAATTGGGAAAACCTATAGATATTTTTAATATCTTCAGGAATGCCTTCGATCAACTGGATCGAGCCATTGTAATAAATTATTTGATTTTTTAGCTCCATGTTCCAAATGCCCGCTATTGTCAAGTCATTAAGCAAATGCTTGTTCACCACCACAAATTCACCACTGGAATGGCAAGACAAATTATATGAGTTTTAAACATGAACAAGCCTTGAAAATAATGATTATTCTTGGATGGATTGTGCACCAAATTGTGTTTTCAACTTTCAAAAATGTCCAAGAATTTTCACCTTAATACACGTCGATTATAGATGTTGGATGTGTATGGTTCAAAACATTCATTGTTGCCCAAAATTTGACTTGTTGATGCTGTAGGCATGGGAGCCAACAAAAGGGAGTTTCTAACACCATTTTTTGCTATTTTGTGTCGTAATGCTGGCCAATCCCAACGATCTGATGGCACAACTTTCCACATATCGGGTTGCAAGATACCCTACATACAATTTACCATAAATGTACAATCACATAATCTATTTTACCTATAAAATGAAGGAAACGCAATATCAGTACCTTGAGTTTGGTTAGTAAGGGGGGTGATATTAGAAAAAAAACAATAGAAAAATACATTGCATTAAAACATGTGAAGACAAGGTGAAATTCATATTACCACTAAATTTTGTGGTTTTGAATTTCACCCTATTCTTTTTTTCATGTACACCTTCATTGTTGTCATAATTATTTTAAATCTCATGCATTAGATATTACAATATATAATTTCACCATTAATTGAATAAAATTCTTACAATCTGTGGATAACAAGGTTTGAAGATGAAATAAGAAGTAAAGGGTGAAAAGAGGACCCAGAGGCAAGGTCGCTTTACAGAATATGCAAGCCAAACCTTGTCTAAATTGAACTCCTTTCATTTTTCATCAAAATGGTCATACTTTCAAAATAAATGTTTATTTTTTCATACCATCTTTGGTTAATGTGCACCTCAATGAAAAATGATAATTGCATGACCTTTCAAAGGTGAGTTTTACATAGTTATGGATTTTATTTCTTGGTTTGTCACCCATGTTTAAAATTTTAAATGTTAAAACTTCATATTTTGTATGGTAATCACTTGGTTAAAGTCACAAGTCTCATATACAAATTCTTGTTATGTAGTAATTAAAAAAAAATTGCATAAAAAGGATTCCATATAACTTGGAAATTACCTTGCTTATTGGACATCCAGGATAAGTTTCATAAACACCTTCCTCTGCTGCCAAGTCTGCTGAAGTGTTGAGAGCATGAAAGTATATCGTTTCAAATATTTCTTTATTTAGTTTTTGGGCCTACAAGTGATTACAAATGCCTTTGAGCCACCCACATGCATAGTATATACTAACATTTAATAAGAATTGAAATACTTATGATCACAATAATGTTATAAACCTACATCACTTCATGTCCTTTAAGTTATTTCTATGTGAAAACAATACTAACCTCATCGGAATCAAATGGCATCCCAAGCAAAATAAATGCATCAGCTAATCCTTGGACTCCAATCCCAATTGGCCTATGCCTCAAATTTGATCGTTTGGCAGTCTCAACTGGATAGTAATTTACATCAATGATTCTATTGAGGTTGCGAGTCACTAATGTTGTGATCTGCACAATTTGAATGAAATATTAATTTCTATTAAAATTTTATGCTAAAATTTGAAACTATGAACAGCAAAGCATAAAATATTTTAACACTTCAGTGCATATTTCAAATTTTACCTCTCCAAGCTTCTCAAAGTCAAAAAAACGATTCTTGCAACCTTTGCTTCCCATCAACTTTGTCGGGTGAGATTCAAGAGGCACACCCTGTTTACCAAACAAATGATATTAAAAGTTACACAATAATAGTTCATCTATTGCAATTCCCTCATAGTTGAAAGTCAATGGTAATAATTTTATGGCCAACTTATGTTGTTTAGGATGGTAGGCCCATGAATGTTGCAAAAGATCAATAACATCTAATTCAAAAGCAATGTTCACCTTTTCACGAACAAATCGAGGAAGTGCTAAAGAAGCTAAGTTGCAAACTGCAGTTTCTTCAGGACTTGTGAATTCCACAATCTCTGTGCAAAGGTTTGAAGACTTTATTGTTCCCAAGTTTTGTTGATTGCTCTTCCTATTGCATGCGTCCTGATGTCAATCCCCAAATTCCATTATAATGATGTCAAGAATTGAATGTTTTATAATAAAAAAGAAAATGATGGGAAGAAATGAAAAATGACCTTGAATAATATGTAAGGATTTCCTGTTTCAATTTGGGCTTCCAACATTGCAAACCAAAGCTTTTGTGCTTGCACTACCTTCTTGGCCTTGTTCTGCAAAAAAGGAAAAAACCCATGATCCAAAACCATTGAAGGAAGCAACAAAATGGAATATCATCTTCCCACATGATTTGAATTAATGCATACTAATAATTGAAGTAAAGGATGTTACCTCAATTTCATACTTTGTGTAAAGTTTTTCAAACTCTTCTCCCCAACAATCTGCTAACCCAGGGGCTTCATTTGGACAAAAAAGAGACCAAGTCCCATTCTCTTGGACTCGACGCATGAAAAGATCTGGAATCCATAATCCATAAAACAAATCTCGAGCTCTACATTCTTCCTGTGAAAAATATGAGCTTACACTTATAAATTAATGCATAATATTAATGAGTTGTGTGATTGAAATGAAGCTAGGATTGAAATCTTGGGATTTAGGGGAGGAATTACCATCATTTCCATGAGTTTTCCTAAACTAAAAGTTTGTGTGAATAAAATACCTTGCCATGGTTCTTCCTCATGTCCAACCAATCAAAAACATCAGCATGCCACGGTTCCAAGTATACAGCAAAAGCACCTACATCAACCACATCCAACTTTTAATTACCACATCAACCACATCCAACTTCCAATTAGTTCTATAGCAATGTATGGAATAAGTGCACAATAAATTCTTTTAATTTAAAAAAAAAACTTAAGACAAAGTATTTATATTATAACATCATAGTAAAAGGCTCTTACCCCTCCTCTTGCCACCACCTTGGTCAACAAACCGAGCTGTATCATTGAACACTCGAAGCATTGGCACAATACCATTAGATGTCCCATTAGTTCCTCGAATGTAACTACTATTGGCACGAATGCAGTGTAATGATATTCCAATGCCTCCAGCTGACTTGCTGATCACCGCACATTCTTTAAGAGTGTCATATATGCCCTCAATGCTATCTTCTTTCATGCAAACAAGAAAACAACTGCTGAGCTGGAATGCCCAACCCAAAAATGTCATTAGAGATTTCCTATAATGGTTTACTTTTCTAAAAGGATAGAACGTATTGGATTATGGGGTTGTAACATTATGACTTTAGCATTTTGGTATAGAAGGGCATACTTACTTGAGGTCTTGGAGTTCCAGCATTGAAAAGAGTAGGGGAGGCATGAGTGAACCATCGTTGTGACATTGTATGATAAGTCTTCAACACAGAATCAATATCAGCCTTGTGAATGCCTACAGCAACTCTCATGAGCATGTGTTGAGGTCTTTCTACAACTCTTCCATTGACTTTTAGCAAATAAGACCTCTCCAACGTCTTAAACCCAAAGTAATCATAGTCAAAATCCCTATCATAAATGATGTCACTATCCAATCGTGCTGCATTCTGCACAAAGTGACTCATATCGTTAATAGATACCACTTGCATCGCCATCTTCAAACTTAGCTTTTCCGTGTTATCATTTTCATTCAACTTATACATTTTTACCCACCACAAAAGAAAATGAAGTAGCACCTAAAAGTAAGAATGTCAATTTTCCACACCTTTAATATAATTTCATATACATCATCTGATATCAAGGGTGCTTTTTGGTTTGTTTTCTCATTCACATGAAAATACATGTCTTTGATCCTACAAATTTATAATAAAACAAAATTAGGGGTGCCACACAAACAAAGCATCAATTGTTAGCTTTTAAGATAAAATGATATTGGTTGATGCATAGGAAAGCACTCTTTTTCATTTCACCCACATCAAAGGTTCAAAGGAATTTGTAACATGTGTGAAAACACTTACGTTTCAGAAAAAGATTTTTTTGTATTTTTGTGCAGGTTGGAAACAGCGATCCTAGCTGCTAACTGTAAAGAAAAAAATGCATAAAAATTAGTGTGAACAAGAAAGGAAACTACAAGTAAATTTATGTTACATTCAAATATTAAAAAAATGCTTACAATAGCATAATCCGGATGACTGGCAGTCATGGCCGCAGCAGTTTCAGCAGCCAATTCATCTAATTGGCTAGTTGTAATCCCCTTGTAAACCCCCATGCACACCTTTTGTGCCACAAGCACGGGGTCACAATGTTCCGGGTTTGAACCATAACTCAACCTCTTGAGACGAGCAGTGATTTTGTCAAAATGCACTGATTCTTGCCTACCATCTCTCTTCAACACATACATGGCTCCTTAATAACACCAAAACTCTTCTTATTATCGATGGTATTCCTTATTGTGTTATTCCCTACAATAACATGTATATTCATCCACAATTCAATTGTGATAATATGAGGAATAAAATTCAAGATATAATTTTTTAATGTTGAAAGAATATGGTGGTGAATGTAAACCACATTAGGTTTACATAAACCAAGGTCAATTATGTAAGTATACATGTCATAGATTTTTACTTATATGTGCAATGACACACACAAACTGATGTTGATGGATTCCAAACATCAAACACACAATACAACAAATGTGCACTTAATCTTTATGTACAAGTTAAGATGCTTTGGAAATATATGCACAATTGGAAATGGCAAGAATTGATGCATAAACCAATTGTAGCAAATGCAACTTGTGCATCCACAATTAGTGCATCACAATTGTTGTGGATGGCATCATAAAGTTAGTAGTAAGGGTGCCAAAATGGACAATGGGAAAATGATTTTTGTATTTAATTTGAGTCTATTTTTGGTACACATTGAAGTTGTGTACTTTGATGGTTGTAAGCATGGTTGTAAGCAAAAACCAATGTCATACTTCAAAAGTTAGTGCAAAATGGAATCATACTTATTCATGTACATACAAATATGACAATTTAGATTATAAACTTTGAAATAACATACAAGTATGCCATTTTAAACCCATGCCCCAATGAAATTGAAAAGAACATGCCTTAAATTGATCCCACATGTTCTATAAACTTGGGTCGAATTTTATGAAATTGAGTAGATGTCTCCCTCCATAACCCCAAATCAAGTACATATTTACTCAAAAGTAGGCCATACATGAGAATTGGCCACTCATATAAAAAATTGTTTGAACTAAGATATTTCCCTTATGACAAACTCTACAATAGTGAAAGCTGAATGTTTTCTAGCATTTTGAAAGGTTTTGGTAGATTTCATGATAAATCAAATCAACAAAATTTTGAATAAACAAACAATCATGTTATTTTATAATGTTGGACCAATATGACATTCATGTTTAAGATAATCCAATATGTAATTAATTGATTACTTCTACAATTGAGTTCTTTGCATAGATAATTTTGCAATACAAAAAGCTGTTATTGTGGCATTTGGTGTAATATCTAATCACATTTAGCATTGATCATTGCAATAAACAAATACCAAATTTGAATGCACCTATAAAATATTTTATGAGATTTTAAATCATACATTACTTATTCAAGTAATTCATCAAGTAATAGAGATTAATTCAACAAACATTTAGGAAATTGGACGATATCATGTAGAGGTATCATGATGCATGTGTTGTTTAGATGCCTAACTACAAATGAAATATTTGTTGAATAAGTTTTTAAAGATGTGGTCAGCAAAATTTATAAGGAATAAATTAGAACAACAACCTGAATCAACCTAGTCAAAAGGAAAAAATTCAGCAAAGATTCTTTCAAGCTCCAAACGTTTGTGAAACTTGGCAGAAAGAAAATGGCATTAGCAAACGTTTATAGTCTCTCTTTAACACCTTTTTCTCAGTAGTAAAAAACCTTTTCATTTCTCATCATTGACATCAGGGACAATCATTGGACATTCTCTAAAGACTCCTTTATCCTTAAGGAAACCCTTGGTGTCTCCTGATCAAATAGGGTCACCTAAGGATGGGCAATATGTGGCTTTGGAATGAACAACAATAGTCAAGAACATGCCAAATTAAGCCACATGCAAAGGTGTAAGGCTTTAGTTGTTACCTAAAGGGTGAAACATTTCAACACAATTTCAAAGGAAATTGCAAAATTTTAATTTAACCATATGTATTATTTCATTAAGATTCATGAAGATTGACGGGGGAAGATTTGCATGTGATAAATAAGCTCCAAAATGAGTTGTGAAATTATGAAGATAGTATTTTGACCCAATGTTACTTTTGAGAATTTTTTTAATATTAAAGTTTTATATTTTTCATGTTACAAATATTTCCTTTAAAAAGTTCACCACCTCAAATTGTATTACAAAGACCCATGACATTTGAATGGCTAGCCATTGAAAAGGCCATGTGATTGTTTTGGTTGGCCTAAATAGTCAATTTTGATAATAATTTTGAAATGTTTTGAGTTTATTATAAGCTCCACTTTTGTTTTGGATAGATTTTTAATTGAACTAACACAAATGAATTACTTGCCAAATTGTGTGCATACATGTAAGCATAGCCCTCATTAATGTCCTTTATTAAATGTCACTCATGATACTAAGTTTGAAAATGAACAAAATTACATTCCAAAATAGTTTATGAATAAGTGCATATTCCTCACTTGTTCATTTGAGTACATCCCAATACTTTTGTATAAGAGATGATGCCCATAGCACACACATTTAATGAAGATAAAAAATAAGGTTAACAAATGAAAAACTTGGATTTTTTTGGTGGCTTAATCCATGTATAATATCTCCAACATTCTATTATCCATATAATAAAAACAAGAAATTCCAATAACGGATTCACAAGTTTTCAAATTAATTTTAATGATGAGTTTTCTGTAGGTTCATGTGGGGGGGGGAGGGAGGATTTTGCATGATCCTTCATGTGGTCATCTACCTTGAGAATTTTAGACATAATTTGGTGGATCACATGAAGGATTATGTTTTGCATTTTTCTTATTTTTCGCCAAATGATCTTTCTTCTTTCATTCTTATTCTTGAAGAATGGTGGCATTATCCAAATTGCAATTTTTTTGTGTTCATATGGTTTGATGAAAATGCTATCTATTGAAATTTTATGAATTGAGGAGTGTGCAAAGATTTTGGTCTTTGTTTTCCTCAAAGGATCTTGCTTTTTAATTTTTACAAGGTGTTGAAAGATGAAAAAATCCATTTCTTGTGTCTTTATTTTGTCCTCTCCTTTGTTTCCTTTTATGCAAACCCTATTCATCTCCCTTCAATGCAATGAAACAAATAGAGAAATAATTGTGTAAAGATTTTTTAAAGTATACATAGGGTTGGAAGCTTCAAGATTACAAATCCTTCAATGATTTATGGAGTCTTTTCAATGCCAAGTTGAGTTCAAGACCACGGTTTTTTCATCATGGCTAAAATTGTGAAAAGATGGGGCATAACATGTAGTTAATATCAAATCTTGGAAATTTGTGATGTCGAATAGATCCATCAAGGTGCATGTATGCTAAACTTATATATGTCACATTTTTTTTTGGAACTTACAAGGAAACAATGAGGGCTATTTTATGTGGAGTTTAATGAAAGTTTTAATTGTAGGTATGGTCATTCATTATTGCGATGCAATGTTAATCTTTTTGTCCATAAAGTGGAACTCTTGATTTTGAATTCCATACCAAGTTGCAATTGAATGATTTGCAACCATATTAACATGTACCACAAAAAACCCAAGTTACCATTTGAAGTTAAGATACAATTATTTTGGCGCTCATCATCATGATCAAGGCAATGATTCTTTTTGTTGTTCTTTTTTTATCAAATAATTAGATAATTTGGACGCACCTCTCTTTATCAATTTGCACCCTTTAGACTTTGCATATGTTTTGTAGGTCATTTTTAACAAAGGGGTAAAAGAAGCAAGTATGTCAACTTCAATTTTTGTATGATGATGATCTTCGCAACAAGTACATGTTTGATGAATATGAAAGCATCTCGAATTTCCTCAAAAAAAATTTAACACTCGTGCCATGTTCATTGAAGTCTTCAAATTTGGGTTAATTTAAGAAATAAATACTCATATATGATGGATCTCAACATGCACAACCACTTTGGTTGCCACATGACTTTTATTCTTTATGGTTGTTACATCATTGTGATATGTTTGTTCTTATACACATGTATCATTAAAAAACCAATAGATATTAAAAAAGATTAGATACCATTGTCACTAAGTATGGAATCTAATGTTCAAGAAAAAAAAAATGTCCATATTCTTTGTCGCATTTGGATGATAATGAAATCGGGCATTAAGAAAATAGTCCATGTTTTTGTTGGCAAGTAATTGAGGTTTTAAGGTTCACATTGTCAATGGCACAATGAAATAGTTGTTTTAAGGCAAACTTGTATGCACTTCAAAGTAAGATGGATAAAACGTCTTAGATCTTGGTATTGATGTTGTTGATTAGGTAGAATCAAATAGGTTGCTAAACTTGTAGGATTATACAAGTGCCATGTATAAACCTTACTAAACTTTGTTTTGAATCTTCATCTTGACATTCTTGATGGTTCATTCAAGTAGCTTTGTAGGTATAGGATTATAAGTGTCATTAATCAATTTACTAGAAAATGTCTTGGGTCTTGGCCTTGAGGTTGGTGATCGTATCTTATTGAAGTAGTTTCTTGAAGGAAAAATTATGTACATGATAACATTTCACAAAATATCCTAGATCTTGGTCTTGACATTGTCATCAATATATTTCAAATAGTTTTCTAGTTGTAGAATTTGAAAAGTATTAGGAATAAATTTTATAGATTTTGTCTTGAATCTTGGTCTTCACATTGTTGACAATTTTAGAATCAAGTAGTTTTCTAGTTAGAAAATTGAATGAATCTTAAACAAGGTTGATAAAAACAATTTGAATATTGGTCTTGGTTTCTTATATCTTGGTATTTTTTGGTGATCCCATGTGTCATAGCTATGCACCTTGTTACAACCATTCATGATGCTTACATCTTGTATGTAGTTGTTTGTAAGTGGTTTTTGTTGGTTTTGGTGAGTTGCAAGTTCTAACAAAAATCAAAAGAAAATTTTGAGTGTTGAAAGTCATTGTGCACATATACTTCTATGTTGGGTTGATTTACTTAATTTCATAGTTCACAAGAATTCTTACATGGTGTGATATTTCAACTATCTTGGGTTGCACCTAGGTTTACATCCCCATATAAATTCCATTGTGCTTTTACATGAATTACATTCTAGAATTAGTTTGGATCCACCTAAATTTCACTAGAAAAAGGGAGAGGAATTTGAATGCTAAATCTTACCACAAGTATGTATATATATGTAACAAGTTCAATATTAATGTTGATTTGATTTACTTACTGCCATAGTTCATAATTATGTACCTATTGGAGCCATGTTGAAGAATTTGAAAAGTTAAATTCACCCCAAATTTTAGATATATATGTCATAAATGCAATATTAAGATTGGTTTGATTTGCTTAATCCCATAGTTCATAGCGATGTACCTATTGGAGCCATTGTTGTATATATGGTGTATATGTTTAGGGCTTCTAGGTGGTGTTTGTTGGTTTTATGGGGGGTTGCAAGCTATAACAAAGAACAAAAGAGGTTCAAATGTTAAAATTCATTGCAAATTTAATTTAAATATTGAGTTGATTTCCTTAACCCCATAGTTTGTTGGAATTGTAACATGTGGTATATAGGACATTTCAACTTGGGTTACATTTTTATATAACATATATTTTTTGTGTTTATAAATAATTAAACTCTAGATCCACCCTAGATCCACATTCAAACCTCACTACTCCAACAAGGATAATATTTTGAATGTTAAAACCCGTTGGAGGTATATATATGTTGGTTATGTACCTATTGGACCCATGTTTGAAATTCTCACATGTTGGATATGTATGTATGTGGCTTACATTTGTGTATGGTGGGGTTTAGGGGCTAAAAGCTTCAACACACATCAAGAGAAAAATTTGAATGTTGGAACTAACCACATATATATATATATATATATATATATATATGTCATAGGTTCAATATTAATGCTAGAATGATAATTATGTACTTACACTACTAAATTTCCTTTTTTTCTAAACTATAAATTTTGGTAATAAAAAAAAACACATTTTGGACATGCATAAAAAAACCTCCCAATCATTTTAGACAAGTCATTTTGAACACGTCCATTGTGATTGGGCCATGTACTTTTTGACCAAGCCTAAGTTGGCCTTTTTGACTAGTCATTTTGATTGGTACTTTTGATTAGTCATTTCAACTAATCAATATAACAGTCAAATGATTTTTTGACTAGTCAAACATAATTTGACTAGGCAAATTCCATGTGGCATTTAAACAATGGCCATCCAAGTTAAACTACATGGCATTTAAACATTGGCCACTAAGCTATGCCATGTGAATAGAACTTAAATAACCTAGGTTAGACTTAAAATTAGATACCTACTCCTAAGGTCCCTATGTCTAGCAACCTACAACCTACACTTTTAAGCCTAGGTTTAAGAGCCTATAACTAACAACTAGGTATAAAAGCTTAAAGTAGGTTAGGGCGACTTAAGCTATGACCTTTACTAGGTTTAAATGTACACCACTTAAATTAATTCTACACCTAAATGATTTACATAGGAGAATCTTATTTCATTTTGAATTTGGCCTTTAAGGTTGAACTTTTTCAATCAATTCATCCCAAGCAACCTTCCTTTTAAAAATATTTTTTATGTTTTAGATGCTTATGGTGCATCTATTTATATTGCCCATCATTTGGAAAGGATGACAAACAATATGGGACAAACTTTTGGGAAGCATAAACATTTTCATGCCCACACAACACTAGAACCTTTTAGTTCACAAAATATTATCCCTAAATAACTATGTAAGATACATAAATTAATTAAATAAATAAATAGCTAGGTAAATATGTATGTTAATTAAGTTTAAATAATATTTTTTAATAATTAATTTTTAATAATTTAGTTATAATTAATAATTACAACCAAATTATAAATAATCCTTACAAATTTGACTTAGTTTCATTATATATTATCAATAATGTATTTGTAATAATTAATATTTAACTATTTAATTACACATTCATTAGTGTATTTTAGGTTAACTAATTAACAAATTAGTAATTTACCATAGGTATATAAATGGCCTACCTTAACCTATATAATTAGGTTACCTATAGGCTAAAATATAGGTAAATATGTGGAGTATAGGTAGGTATGTATAAATAAATACACCTACATATAAGTTAATTGCATTTAGGTTATTTAACCACATACTTACATTACATAAGTTAAATTGGCGGCTACTTTAACCTAGGAAAAATTAATTATGGAAAAACTAATGATTAGTACAATAATGTTTAAACCAACCACAATTAAAGTAATTGTGGAAAGAATAATGATTATTAAACTAATAATGACTAAACAAACCAAAATTTAAAATAATTATGAAAAAATAACAAGTGAATTAATTATGGTTCAATTAACCATATCTGAATAAATATGGTGAAACTAATCATGAATAAAGTAAATAAGGCCAAGTTAACCAATGAATAAATATGGCTAAACTAACCATAAGTAAAGTAAATATGGCCAAATTAACTAATGAATAAATATTTTATTACTAGACTAGAAATGATTAAACTAACCATGAGTAAAATAAATATGGCCAAATTAACTAAAGAATAAATAATTTATGGTTAAACCAACCATGGCTAAACTAAAAATGACTAACTATGACTAAAGTTAATATGGCTCAACTAACCAAGGAATAGATATTTTATGGCTAATTAATCATGCATAAATTAATTATGGCTAAACTAAATATAAATGAAATAATTATGGCTAAAATAAAAAATGGTTAAAATAATTATGGAAAATTTAAACATAGCTAAACCAAAAATGGTTAAACTAACCATGAGTAAATAAATTTGATTAAACCACTACTAAAATTAATATGGTTAAACTAATTAATGAATAAATATTTTATGGGAAAATCAATTATGCAAAGAATAATTATGGTTAAAATAAACATGAATGAAATAATGATGACAAAATTAACCACAATTAAATAAAAAATGGTTAAACTAACCATGAGTAAATAAACTTGGCTAAACTAACCATTAATAAAATTAATATGGCTAAACTAGCTAATGATTAAATATTTTATGGCAAAACCAACTATGCAAAATTAGTTATGGCTAAATAAACATGAATGAAATAATTATGGCTAATTTCAAAATGGTTTAAATAATTATGGCAAAACCAACCGTGGTTAAATTACTAATCATGAATAAATTGAATTTGACTAAAATAAACATGAGTGAAATAATTGTGGCTAAAATAAAAATGTTTAAAATAATTATGGCAAAACCAACCATGGTTAAATTAACAATAGTTTTAAATTAATTATGGAGCGATTAATTATGGTTAACTTTATTAGGGTATAATAATAATATTTTAAAAATAAATATACATCATTTAGTTATGCTTATAATAACCATGGTTAAATTCATTATGGAAAAACCAACAATGGCCCAACTAGTAATGGTTAATTTAATTATGCTAAATTAATTATCATAGCTAAATTTACTAAAGTTAAACTAACTATCGTTAAATTGATCATTGTTAAATTATTTATAATTATTAAATTACCTATGGTTAAACTAGCCATAATTAAAATAAATATGGTTAAACTAACCATGGTTAAAACATATACAATTAAAAAAATTATGGTTAATTTAACATGATTAAATTGACCATGGCTAAATTAATTATGGTAAGTTTTTATTTTAATTAGTCTTTTCATAGGTAGTTGAACCACAATTAATTTCAATATAGTTAATTTAACCATAGGTAAATAAACCATATATATATAATTAATTTAATCATAATTAATTTGGTTATGATTCATTTAGTGATGATTAACTAACTTATACATTTTCCAAACTTTTCCTAATTGGTCAAACATAGTCAAAATGTAACCCCAAGATACCGAACTAAGATTATAATCTGTAATTGGCCCTTTTGACTAAGCCATTGGCCACTTTGACTAGGCCTACTTAATTAGCCCTATTGATTGAATATAATAGGTGCCCTTATTTACTAGGGCATTTGCCAATTTGATTAGATTGGGTAGTCTTCTTTATTAAGCCATTAACCAATTTGATGAAATGGTATTTTTAAGTCTAATTTGACTAAATGTCTAATTTGACCAATTGTCAAATTGGGCACTCTAGTCAAATTGATTAATAAAAAAATACCCATTGTCATTCAAACCCTTGGCCTCAAGTCAAAAATACATGTTGTCGCAACCCTAGCCTTGGGCTTGTGACCAAAGCAAGGGCTTGTGAAGGTGCGGGCCAAGAAGGAAGCCCAGAAGTCACATTTCATGCTCCCAAGAGTGCAAGAGAGTGTGAGGGAATGAACTTTCACACTCCCAAGTGAACTTCCACTTTGGGAGTTGGAGTCCCAATGGATTCCCAAATTTTCAAAGAACGAGTGTAAAAGTCAAAATTCATTGAATTGATGAGTTCCTTATATCATTGGAAAGCTCTTGGAACCTAAATGTCCAAAATGGGCTCACATGACCCATTTGAACATTTAACACACAAGTTATAGCCAAATGAAGGGTTGGGAGTCAAATTGGCAATTTGACTCCCGACCACTAAAAGTCAGGAATCACCCTAACTTCCTTGCATGCAGGTAGTGTGCGACATACCATTGGAAAGCTCTCAACGAGGGCTATAACTTTGCTTTAGACCTCATCTCAATCAGAAGTCTGCATGCAAAGTTATGGGCCCCCAAAATCGTCAAAATCTTAGTTGTGAAAATTTCGGGACTCCCACTTGGGAATCCCGAGACAAAATGACATTTGGGTGCTGGTCCCATGGTCAAACACATATTATATTATAAGGGGGAAGGTGGTGGCTTCCCCCAAGTCTGGGCCGTGATGAGTCTTGTGAGTCCAAGTTTGCCCGTGGCTTGTTTTAACACCAAAAGTGCTTTAACTATGCATTAACCAACTTATTGTTTGGTTTTGTGCAAGTCCATGTGAGTGAGTGATTACTTGTCATTCTTCCTAGTCCCATCCTAGAGCTCTAGCACGCCCCTCTACCCCCAAAGTGCTACGAACCAAGGAACGTCCCCCAATTCCTTACTTTTTTGTTGTTTTCACTTCATATTCACATTTGAGTCTATCAAAGAGCTTAGGAGCGCATCACATGTCCTTTAGTAAAAAATATCCATCTAGTCAACTTGGTTAGTTTGAAAAAATAGGAATTCTAGTAGTTTTATTGGACCAATTCCCAAATTTCTCATATGTGCATGTATGTGTTTATGCAAGTGGTGTTTGTTGTTTGGGGGGGGTGAGGGGTTGCAAACTTTCTAGCACACAAATCAAGAGAAGAGCTTTTGTTAAAACTCATTGTAAGTTCAAATGTCACACTTGTTCAAATGAATGTTGGGTTTTTTTATTTAATCACTTATATCATAGCTAGGTACCCATAGGAGCCTTACATGTGGATTTCACATTTTTTGTATATGTCTAATGCTTGTAAATCTCACATATTGTCATATATGTATATTTGTTGTTTGCAAGTGGTGCATTTTGTTGGTTTTTGGGATGCAAATTTCTAAATAACAAATAGGACAAAATTCAAATGTTAAACTCACTAGAATTTTATGTGTCACAAGTTCTTTACTTAATGTTTGATTGATCCCACAAAGTTCGTTAGAATTCCACTTGGGTATTGAGGTTCATTCAACTTGTGTTAGAGGCTTACTACCACATCCATTACACTGTGGCTTTACATGCATTACGCTCTAGATGCATCTAAGATGCACCTACAATCCACTAGACCTCATTATTAGAATTCATGACTACAAAAATTCATTTGACACATTGAATGTTCTTCAACCATGTCGTCCTATGGTCCAAGTTTAATAGATAGTCATTTCTTATTATGACCATGGGGTGTTGTTGGTTGTAGGTGGGTGCACCAACAAGGATTGTTCTATAATTAATAAATGTATATATATGGAGTGATGGCATGGATGACATAGTTGTAATGTGCATTGGTTTTATGAGTAGGATTCAATGCAATGATTAAAACCATTGAAGCACAAGTCACTAAATAATGTTTGCACATGTAGGTGGTATGTGCAAATGCATTATTACACAACATTTGTTGTTATAGCCATATTGAACAAATCGCCATATGAAAGTAACCAACTACCATACCCAACCTTCATTGTTCACACATTGGTGTGCAACATCAAAAGTTTGCATGGATTTCCCAAGTACATGAATTGAACATCATAGGAGGTATACAACTAACCTTTCATGATTAATTACAATATACCATGTTCATGTTAGTTGGGATTTGTAGATGATCTAGAATTAAATTTGGGTGCACTAGTTATTGGGTGCAGGTTGGGACATGGAGGCTAAGTAGGTTATGGGTCTGCACAAGGTTAGTTGTGGGTGTAATATTTGATGTAAGGTTGTAGTAATGCATGGAGAGCCATAGAAGTAGATGTTTGCCATTAGGTAATATCCATTGAATGATGTGTAGCTATGGGTTTAGGATGAAGCTTAAGAACAATCTACCCGACCATTGAAACCTAAGACTATTTTGCAAGATTTTGGTTGACATCCACAAAAGCAAGGATGGATGGAAGTATGCAATTCATAACCCATAATATCATGTCATGTTTCATTTAATTGAAAGACTTACAAATTAAGGTCAATTCTTAAAAGGTTGAACATCCAATTTTAGCTAGTTATGGAATGACTCTTATGTACACAAAACCTTATGGTGGGCTTTAGATATGCCCATGTTGAGTGTTCCTCAATGATGGAGGGTATGTATATAATGTTAGAAAACATTTGTTTGAGGTGGCATGACACAAACCCATATAATGTTGCATAGTAGATGGGTCAAATTTGTAGGTATGTGCATGTCTAAAATAAGTGTGAAGTTGACACCCTAGATGGTGGAATGGAGTTGAAACAACATGATTTGGCATCATGAAAGATCTGGGTGGAAGATTGGTGAAATCTTGGTCCATTGTAGTGGAAGCTTGTTCAAACATCTTGATGGAAGTTTATTGAGACTTTGGTGGAACACTAGTGGAAGATAGGTGGTTCATCACATTAGAATGGACAATTAGCAAAATATTGAATGCAAAAGAACTACCAATAAAGTACATAATCCCTTCATAATGCAAGGTGATCCATAGGATTCATCTAATGAGGAATGGATGAGACGTCTTACTTGACCACCATTTGCACCCATGAATGACAACACCTATGGATGAAGACATGGACATGATTTGGCTTGTAAATCAAGTATCTGATACCCATGGAAGGCATGAACCTAGAGTAGGACCATATTCCGTTAAAGGCTGAGCATTTGGAAATGACGAGGGGCTTTGATAAGGGGTTGTTAAAAATACTATTCATTTCTAATCCCCAAAGTTGGTGAATGTGTTGAACATTCATCAAAAGCATGAATAATATTCAAATCCTTGTGTTCAGTTAGGTTGAATGGTGGAGAGGGGTGTGCCAATTTGTTGTTAAGTTTGGTAGTTAATCCAAGGCAAAAACATATGGCAACAAATGATACGGACATCCCCATGGAAGCACCAAGTATGGGGGTGGGAATGGTAGGGGTTGATTATTAGGTAGACCCATCATGAATAAAAATATAAATAATGGCATGGTAGCTCAAGCTGCAACTACTAACAAAGCACAACCAAATATGGAAGGATAAGTTAAAGTAAAAGATTTAAACCATACCACACATTATGAAATAGTTGATGGACATGGGAAAGTCCCATTCTATGAAAGGTCAACTTTGCCAAGTCTACAATGAAATAATGATAATGAATGTTGTAAAAGACATGGACCACAAATGCATTTTGAATGAGCTATTGGGTTTGCTAAAACAAAATTTGTTACCACAACCAAACACATTACTAACCACTGAATATGAGGCAACAACCACATTGACGAGGTTAGGGTTGGTGTACAATGTCATACACTCATGCTCAAAAGGTTGCATGTTTCTTTGGAACTCATGAAAGAGTATGTGTGAAATGTGGGGAGTTTTGATACAAGGTCCACAAAAGTTTTATTCTGCCTCAAAAGGTATTTAAACATTTCCCACTCATCCCACGCTTGTGAAGGATGTATGGCACATCAATTCAAGCAACCTTGATGACTTGGCATGTTGAGAATAAAAGCATGGATGGGATGGTGCAACATGCAACATGTTCACATCAATAAAAATTTATAGATGAGAATGTTAAAAATATTAATCCCGAGGTTGATGAATGCGTTGAACATTCATCAAAAGGATGAATAATATTCACATCCTTATAGCAATTAAGTTAGGTTGAATGGCAACAGTTAGGGTTTAACAACAACTAGGTTAGGGTTAAATGGTGCCTATTTTAGGGTTTAGAGATAGTATATATTGGAGTGGTTTTCAATAGTCTTTCAAAAAAAATTATCAAGTTTTTGAGTGCACTTAAAGACTTTGAAGTTTGGAGTTAGTTTGCTACAAGTTATAATTTTATGATTATAGTTTGTTGCATTTTCAAATTGGAGGTTAAATGTTTTTTACAACCATTATTTAGGTTTTTTATGTTCCAAAAATGAAAAAATAGTCTCATTTTTGTTAACAAACTCATTTCAAAGGTCTTGAAAGTGGAGTTTGACAAGGATTTGTAAGCTGAACAATGTCCATGGAGACATCATAACTAGAGCAAGAAGGGAAAAGAACTTGTATCTTCTCAATGTCAATGTTTGGAAAGGTTCATCAACCTTAAGGACTATAAACCAATAATATTTAAAACATTTTTCTAGAATAAAACATGTTTACCTTTTGAAAGTGAAAGGAAAGGTGTTTGACACATACAAGGCATTGCTAGAAAACAAAACCAACATGAAGATCCAACAAAAAGTCTAAAAAAATTGATGATTTTTGGGTGAATGTGGAATCCAACAACAAACAAGTGTTTTATATACACCACAAGAAAATGGAGTTACAAAATGAGCCAATATGACTATCATGGAGTGCATGAGGAGCATGATTATTGCACAATTTGACTTTGAATCTTGGATGGATGCGATGAACACAACAATTTATATCAATAATCAATGCCAACCAAAGCCCTTAATTCAAAAACCCTGGAAGAAGCATGTACTAGTATTAATATATATGTATATCATTTGAGAGTTTTTGGTTGCAAAATGTATGCACACATTTTAGATGAAAAGAGGAATAAATTAGAATCAAAATCCATAGATCGTGTGTTTTTAAGGTATTGTGAAGGGACCAAAGCATATCATTTGATGTGCGTAGAAACCAAAAGGATCATTAAGAGTCAAAATGTTGTGTTTCTTGAAGGGACAAAAGAAGTAGAAGGTGTCCATGATAATAAACCCCCTTCAAAGCTAGTATAACAAGTTGTTGTGGATGAAGCCATGAATGAACATGAACTTGTCAAATTTGATAATGGTACATCTTTTAAAGGAAAGATCAATGGAAAACATGGAAGGTGAATCTAAGGTTAGGGCTAAGTAGCAACTATTTAAAGGCTAGGAAATAGTATATGTTGGAATCGTTTTGAGTGCACCTAAAGACTTTGAAGTTTGGAGTTAGTTTGTTACAAGTTATAGTTTGTAACATCTTCAACCCATGTGATTTACTTGTCATTTCAATATAATTATACCTTTTTCTATAAACTTTGGTGTTTCAAACCTTGCTTGTTTTCTAATTGTTTCCAGTAGAAAGGCAACCACAATTTGCACAAGAGGCCTTGCAATTGATGTTGTAAACCCCTTCGTAGATAAGCGATCAACATGGTTGATATGGCCAATCATATTATTGAACTACAACATCCCGCCTTGGTTAACAATGAACTCACACTTCATAATGTTATCATTGATCATCCTTGGCCTTAAGTCAACATTGATATTTACTTAGAGCCTTTGGTGGGAGAGTTGAAAAAATTGTGAGAAATTGGGGTGCATATACAAGATTCAATGGTGAAGTAGAGTTTAATATGTGAGTTGTCCTACTTTGGACAATTTCATGACCTTCTAGCATGTGGTACCATTTCCAAGCCTCATCATAAAAGGATATTAGGGATGTCCAATATGCTAAGCACACACAATATTTCATTGATCAAAAGCAATGCATAAGAATATGTACTCATGCCAACATAAGGGTGGTTATCAATGGATTATGAATTCCAATCCAACTTAACTATCTTTGATGGGGTTCAAGAAGATGGACATCCTCCACCAAGGGTTAATGCTACAAATATTATTACCCATGCTAACATATGATCTATCATTCCTTGATTTTGTGACAAACATTTGTGTTCCGACAAGATACTCAATCGCATTTAGGAAACATGTCAGTCTAAAAGTTTGTTTGCCATGAAAAGCCATGACCACCATGTCATGGTACAACAAATAATACCACTTGTAGTGCACAATCTTTTGCAACCAGGCCTTAAAACGACAATTATATGACTTGGAGGAACATTTGGTAAAATATGTGCAAAGGTGATCAATCCAAACGACCTTTCCAATTTGTGGGCATATGTGGTTAAACAATTATGCCTTTTAAAAATATGGTTTCCACCTGCCTTTTTTTATTTGATGATTCATCTTGTAATTCATTTAGTGGACAAAATAGAAAGATGTGGGTCAGTTGGTGCTAGATGGTGCTACCTAATGGAAAGACACCTAAATGTCTTGAAGATGTAGACAAGGAATGAAGCTCGACTAGAAGCTTGCATAACTTTTGGTTATATGTATGATGAGGTGTTAGGGTTTTGCATGGAACATTTTGCATTATATCCACATACTCAATGTCGAATGTAAGATCTCAATGAAGAGGAAAAGGACAACAATGAGATCCTTGAAGGGTAGGTGGAGTTCAAAAGGTTGAACATGGTGGAATTACAAAGAATTCATGAACATGTCATCACGAACTCTATGGCAACTGAAGGACTATAGATGTTTTAATGTTTTAGTTTTAAGTCAAAACTCAATCATGGGTGTTTTTTACTTAGGTACATAGTATAGTAAGAGCAAATTGTGGAGTCTGGAACATAACACAGGTGGAATGTGAAGGGGATGATAGGTCTATGTTAAAGGGTGAAATTGTGGCCCCCAATCATTATTGTCGTTCAGGAGGTAAAATCAAGAGAACAAAGTGAACACCTTATTATTCAACAAAAAGAAACTACCTTCACTAACTTACTTTATTACAACTACTCAAGTAGTAAGCAAAAAATCATACAAATAACAAAGGAAGAAGGTAAGGTCTATTATTTCAAAACAAACCTATTGTCCTAATTATAGGACAATTCAAAGGGGGCAAGGGAAGAAATTTGAGAAAAGCAACATGGGAAATTATCATAATTTGAAAGTAACTACTTTCCAAGGTTTTGCAATACCTTCAATGCCCTTAATTGTTGCCTTAATGAGGTTTGTAGACTTCCTACAACTATTGTCCCACCTCAACCACATCAATATCTCTTTAGAGACTTTGTTTGCTACACCTCAAAATGCCTCCCCACCACTATCTATCGTTTGTAGCACATTGCATCCACTCATAGGCATTGCCAGCACATGTAGTAGTACATTATAGTTTGCAAGCAACTACCTATTGGGGTTCTCCCCCTTCTTACTCCCTTTTTTATTATTGTTACCTTCCTTTGGCAACCAATAACTTACTACTATAGAGGCTACCAAATGGTATGCCTCTTTACTTTTTATTTTAAAAGAATTGTAAGGAAATACCATGGCAAGGAACAACATATTTTTTCTAATATCAAACTTTTATACCTTCCACACCTTTTAATATAATAAATACACACCAAATCAAATCGAGTTCTTCAACCATTTTCCATTAAAATCACACACAAATACAAGTACATTCTTTATTACTCTCTCATCCTTAGTAGGACAACACACACTTCTCCAAGAAAGTCTTTCATTCCCAACCCCCAACTACAAGGTATTCAATGCTTTCAAAGTCCCCCAACACCTCCTCTAATCCTCCTTCTCCACAAACCACACAAGGCCCACATTGACCCCAAAGAAATAAAGCCTTTATCCTAATCCTTTCCTAGAAATCTCCTAGATGATTAGGTAGATTACCCCCAACCATTCATTAACATGAAATACTTCATCCCACTAAATTCACCCCTTGGGTAGGGATGGTAAGTTTAGCACTAGTAACCATTAGTTATTAGGAGGTCTATGCTACTAACTAGTCTAGAAATTTTATCCTTTTAATAGTCCATCTAGCGATATTCTGGTGAAAACAATGGTGAAGTGTCCATGTATTATGAGGGGAATGTAGTTAAATCATTAGACACTATCAAGAGTTTGTGGCAAGTTACATCAATTATAAGTCTAATTTAATATCGGTGTGGAATCTGAATATGAGTGGACCAATCTTGGTCAATACATTTAATATGGTGGTTGGAAGTTGAGTGGAATGGATCCAAGACATTCCATTATCAAGTGTGCATAATTAGTTTAACCATTAATGTGCAAGAGTATGAATCACCTATTTTAATTAAGTTCAATGTATATTTGGTGAAAGAAAAAGGAGTTATAAAATTTAAGGTTGAAAACACATTCAAAATTTATTGTTTCTCCTTCTATGAATATGGTGAAGAATACTAAACCCTTTCTTCTAATTGACACAAGTGAAAGTAGTCTCCTATTCACAGTTCATTGTACAATTTGACACTTGAAAATGTGGGGCATTACATGTAGGGCAAGGAGATGTTGATAAACACCTAACAACATGTTTAAAATGTTAGAATTATTATTTGTTTCTAATCCCCAAAGTTGATGATTGTGTTGAACATTCTCAAAAGGATGATTACTATTCACATCCTTGTAATAGTTAAGTTAGGTTAGGTTGAATGGTTAGGTTAGGCTAGGGTTTAAAAGTGGATGTTACATTAGGGTTAAGCAACGACTACATCAAGGTTGGGGTAAACCCTAAAACTATATGGATGATAAAGTTCATGAAGGAGTTACGTACATGAAAGAGAAGAAGACAATATTGATTCAATGTGACAACCAAGGCACAATATCATTATCAAAGAATCCATGCAACATGTTTGAACAAAACACATTGATTTTCAACATCATTTTCAACATCATTTTGCTTGATAATGAATTGAAAATGGTGAAGTGTAACCAATTACCAAACCTAGAGGTTTTTCAAAACCTAATAGTTTGAAATGACTTGTGGGACATTATTATTGACTCAATACCATTAGTAGAAACAAAATTTATGAACTATAAGAAATAAAGGTTGCTTGCCATGATTCTTTAAATGAAAGATCATATTATACCATACATAGTTGACATTTATGATCTTCATGAAATCTAGAAGAAACTAGGAAGTTTGGTTGCCTCACTAAGTCTAAATAGGAGATTGTTGATTGGGAGTTAATTGTACAATGTTACTGTAACTAAAAGTAATAACATGATTGATTATTTTTAAAATGTGAAGAAGTAATTACATTTAATGGGAGATGTCATAACCAAAAAAAACATTGTCATGGCAATATTCAATGCTCTACTTGAAAGTTATCAATCATTCATACACACCATCTTCAACCATGAAGAATTTCCTTTGACTTAAATCAACTTGGGATTTTGCATTCATCATGAAGGAGCATGAAAGGAACCCAAAGGAAACATGGGAGTTGAAAAAGAGGCCTTGATGTTAAAATTCAAAAAACTTTGTACAACAAAATGAATTAACACAAATTGAGAAAGACCAAGCTTGATAAAAAGTGTGGCAAATCTATACATGCTTGAAAATGCACCACCAATGAGATTCTTCCCTTGAAAAACGTCAAAGCAAAGTAGAAGCATGCGTATTGTCAATGTGGTGTAAATTAAATCCAATCATGAAAACAACTCATAACTAATTAAAGAAGGAGGTGACATGTTTAAAGTTACAATAGTTTCTTTAGAGATTGACAAGGACTCAAACAAGAATCCTTAGTACTTGACTTAAGAACATTAAAACATGTTATTGGGCCCAAAAAAAACTTGAACTTTGAAAAGGTTGCCAACATAAGACATGTGAATTCTATTAGTGGCCAATTACATGGTCAAAAGCAAAGGAAAAGTCAAATTTGTAACCTTCACCACAATAAATATAATTGATGAGGTTGTCTATGTGTTTAACTTGATTAAGAATTTGTTGTCAATTGAACAAAGGACACATCATTATCTTTGATGCCAATATATGACTAGTGTTCTTTGAAATAGTTTCAAATAAATAAGTACAATAGGAAAAAAGAGCCAAATAATGGTCTTTACAAATTGGACATATAACAAATAGTTGTAGATTTTGTAATGGTTGGGTCAAACACTAGTAACAATGTCCAAGCACAATGGCACAAGGATGAAATTAAGGTCTATGGCTTCTTATAGCATCAATGGTCATTGCTTGAATAACAATCATGTTGCTAGCACATTGTGTGTTTTCCTTTAGTTGTACATGTAAATGAGAATGTAACTAACAACATTAAAGTGCAACACAATTGGTGGCTGGCAAATTCAAGGACACAATATCAACAACCAAAGATAAGGTGCAAGGAGTTGTGTAGGAAGTCAATAATTTTGTGTTTGAAAAGTTGAAGGAGGTTATAGATGTAATTGACAAGGCATCCCAAAATGTGTAAAAAAATGTAAAAATCACAAGTATCCATGTTGAAAATGCCAACCATAATTTCAAGAAGGATGCTAGAGGCATAATTAGCAAAACTTAGGATGAAGTTGATAACTTGCGTGCAAGAGATGTAAATAACACTCCTAATGCAGTGGTTAGGGAAGGAAATGAATTGATTAGATTGTGGCATCAAAGGTTAAAACACCTTGATAGATCCACAATATGATGCATCTCAAAAACTAAAATCTTCTTGCAAAAGGAATCCTTGCATTTGGTGGGCTTGATAAAATGTGCAAGTAGTGCATGACAAGACAACAAGCAAAAGAACCATCCACCAAAACTAGTGTTAGAAGAGCTACCATTCCCCTCAAACTAGTGCACATTAATCCATGTGGATATCTTTTGGTAGCATCATTAAGAAGATCATAAGTTATTTAACCCTAGGTTATACTTTAATCTATTATACTTTAGGTTATTTTTAGATATATCCAAAGTTATTTTAAATTAAATTATAGGTTATTATAGGTCATGTTATTGTACCTTAAGTTATGCCTTAAGGGTATTTTAGGTTATACCCTAGGCCATTATAAATTACTATACATTAGGTTTTAAAAGCTAGTTAAAATGATGATACTTTAGCTTATTCAAAAGTATTCAAGGTCATTACAATCTATATTATTATACGTTATTTTACGATAAAATATAATATTTTAAAACAATGTAGGATATAACAATCTAGAATAACTTGGAATATAATATAATAACTTATGATAAAATAAGTTAAAATAACATAGGGTGGAATAACCTAAAACAATTAAGAAAAATCTAACATGGAATAACTTAAAATGGCCAAAATAAAATTTAAAAATATATTAAAATAATCTAAAATAATTGATAATAACTTAAGTGGAGTTGCTTAAAATAAATTAGAATAGTCTAAGGTGGAATAACCTAAAATTGTTTAGAATGGTTTAGATAACTTAAAATAGTTTGATATAAAATAACATCAAATAGTTTAGTTAAAATAACCTATGGTAAAATGACCAAAAATATATAAATAATAACTTAGGGTGAAATTGCCAAAAATAGCCAAAAATATACCAAGGTGGAATAACCTAAAATAACCTAAGGTGAGATAGCTTTAAATGGTTTAGAATAATTTAAGGTGGAATTATTTAAAATAACCTAGAATATCTTAAGGTATAATAACTTTTAAAAGCCTAGGGTGGAAAGCCAATAATAACTTAAAATAACATAGGGTATAATCTAAGGTATTTAAAACAATTAAACTCATTTTGTTATTATGATAATGAATTATTTTAGTTAATAGTGAATTATGTCAACTAGTAATGAAACATGATGATTACATAATGATTTTATAATGACATAAATTTAGCTAAAGTGAAATGACTAAAGTGGGGCGAATCCATTTCATTTTTAAAGTCCATAATGCTTTAGGCTAATTACCTACACCCCACTTTTGGACTAGTGAAGAAGACCCATGTATCTATGGGTGGTGGGGAACCTCTTCATGTTGGGGCCCCGTTCTTGTTATGTTGGAGAAATACTTAGATATCTCATTTTTTCTAGTTATTTTGGTGTCAAATGTTTTTTTTTTTCCCAAATTTTTGGGAGTAGTAAAAAACTTTATGAGGAAACATGTATTAAAGTGGAAATGAAAGAGAAAGATTGTTCATGGAAAGTTGCAATTTGTGTATTTTTTGGTTTCCTTTCTTTTGTTTTTTGCCTTGACTTATTGGAAGTAAAATATTTAATATTTAAATATGTGTTTTTCAAATCTTTGGTTGGGATATTATTTTTGTTTTTTGGGATAGTGTGCCAAATCATAAATTTTTTGTGCATTATTTGTGGGATTGTCAGGGGGAAAAATGTGGTTGTGAATTTTGGAAAAAATAAGGGATTGTGATAATATCATAATATAAATAAGGGATTATGATGGTATTTTAGAAAGCAAGAAAAGAAAAAAATGTGATAATAATGTTTGTTGTTGCAAGCATATGGGCACTTGAACACTTGTTTTAAAAAAAAAAGAATTAATTTTTAGATTTGAGATTTTGGATTTGCAAGTTTTTTGTGGGATAAGGTGTGAGATGGGTAATAGGTGGTAGTGGGTGTATGTGAGTTAAGATGGCCCATGAAGAGGTAAGAAAAAAAACATTTTATATTCCATTTTGGTGTTTTTTTGACATCAGGTCATAATGTGACATAATTTAAGGGATACCAAAATTATTAGTCTTAAAATTTTATTCAATTGGAATATGAACATGTATAGAGGTCATAGAGCAAAGCATGTGGGAAAAATCCTTACATGATTCACCTTATTCCAACATGCCATGGACTTTTGAAAAATAATTGAAAAAATAAAATTCATAACTCAATATTTTCATATGATATGATGCAAAAAATTTCAATATTTTTTCTTTCATTATTCATTATATGGTTGAACTAAAACCAAGTCCTTGAAAATCCAACCATTAACTTTAATCAAAGTCCATTAGTTTAAATTTTGCCTATGTAACATTTGTAAATTCAATTTCAAAAAGTCCACAACTTTTGTAATTTTAATCATTTTGCATGAACAATCAATTGCATATGTACATATTCAAATCTATAACGTCAAAATGAGTCCATATCGATAAGATTCTAGCACATATAATAACATGTAACAATTGTAATTTCACCCATTATAGACAAACTACCATTGTGACATCACAAGTGGTCCATCATGACATGCATGTACCTAGTACATGAGGTAGTTACTCAAATTCTAGGGCACTAATAATGGAAAATTGTGATAAAATTATATATAGTAGATAGGAGAATAATTGATAGTTGTATCATTAAAAATGCAAGTTAAATAGGAACAAAGGTAAATTTTACCAAGGTAGCAAGTCTATAAAGTTTTGTCCAAACTTGAGAACTAAAATATTGGGATCTACACAACCACTATCAATGTCTATGTTGTAAGAAACTAAACTTTTAGCTTTTATAACAATTGGGAGTGTAAAGTAATGTACATAAGTGCATTCTAGACCAACAAGCATAACGAGGGTAATGACCAAATGTTTAAAGAGGAGGTTGGAGGACCTTGTAGAAGAACAATTAGCTTAAAAAAATTGGGAAAATGATTCTGGCATTTTGATCCTACCACAATGGTGAAAATACATGTCAACATGTGCTAGCTATTGCAAAAATCAAGGGATCAAGGAGGAGTTGACACAAACACAAACTCCAAATTAAAATGGGATTTTTGAAAGGAAAAATTAAACATTGCTAGAGAAGGTTAGGAACATGTTTCTAACTAGCAAGCTTCTAGACTACCTTTTGACATAGGTTGTCAATAAACTATTTAATCAATAGGCTTCCTACTCAAGCAAATAGAAGTTTGATTCCAATTCATAAGCTTGTGAGGTATATCCAAATTTTGAAAAAGAAAAACTATAGCAAGAATCTTGACACTATTTTTTTGTGGGGCACAACAAACAAAACAAAGCCTATAGGTTGCTCAACCCTAGATAAAAGTTCATTGAAATTAGCAAGGATGCTAAATTTAACAAGTCCCAACTTGGAATATGGACAAACATAGATGTCCTTGTGCAACAGATAGTTCCTTAGATCAATCAATTTGCTTTTGAAGATTTAGAAGATAACTTAGACACCAAATTACCAGAGATGTCCTTTGTTGGTCAATCACAGGAACCTACCTTGATAGGTGACAACACAGTTGAAAAAGGTTTTAACAATGGAATTGATGGGGGATGTCAATCAATGACACCATTAGAGCAAGAAATTTTTCCAATAGATGAGAGGAATATGACAAATGGCAAGATGATCTCAGATGTCAATGAGACTAAGACGTCTACTACTAGATAGCTACAATGATGTCATGGTTGTAGAAGAACAATGAATGCAGACAGTATGTGAACAAGTCTTTGAACAAATGGAAAGACTGCCCACAAAGTAAATAGGAAAGACTCCTACTGCTGTACAGAAGGATAGGAGTCTTTTAGTGTATCTTCAAAAAAAAATGCAACAAAAGAAAATTTAGGAGATAGTCCTGGACAAGTTACCATTGTCATACAGTCAGCTAGGTGATTGAACGATTCAGCAGTTGATAAAACAAAAGAAGATTAGTTGATCCTCATTGTGAAAAGATATGAGCTTGATTCAGCAGTTGATAAAACAAAAGAAGATTAGTTGATCCTCATTGTGAAAAGATATGAGCTTGAAAAGAACTCTGGAGGGAGAAGATAAGATAATGTAGAGAAAACTTTTAGATTCAATTGGAGGGAGAGTGTAGAATAGTCAAACCTGATCTCTAAATTAGTTTCAAACTATGTCAGAACTACATCAGAACAAGAATTGGTTAGGATTGTAACAAGAAATTAGTTTCTACAGTTCTAGATAAATGCGACTCAAGTGGTAGATTAATAATTGTCTACTTAGCTTTAGTAATTTTTAGTTACTGTTGATTACAATATAAACCTTTTAACTCTGGTGCTTTACTCACTGCTGATTCTTTGTATATCAATGAGAAACCCGACCCACTAAGTTCTACACTAATCACTCCAGTTCAGCTTGTTGACTTTGCAGAGTCATGCATGAACTCCAAGATGAATAGCCTAAGGTAAGGAAAATTGTATGATAGTTTGTTCTGATGGAAGTAAGCAGCATATAGACTTATGATGCAGAACCTAGGTCTTGTAATAGCACCTTCACCTTGTTATGATATTACTAAATAAAAGGGGAGGGCATCTTACATTTTCAGGTGGGCTCTTACGCTTTGTAAGAGCCTAGGGCCCACCCTTTTTCTTTCTATGATGTTTAAATTCTTAATTGTTAAATATGGAAAGAAAATTCTGACAGGCCAATGTAAGGCCCTTGAATGGTTCAGGTGGGCACCTTATTTTGGTAAAGTCCCCATCTGTAGGCCTTGCCTACAACTTAAATGCTGGTGTCCTGGAGCAGCTTCATGCAATCTGCAGTGAAACCTGCGAAAACCTTCCATGTTTAACACAAAAATCAAGTTTTGCATATCAAAATCAATGGCAGTAATAC
>Ga0116230_10000132_pt1 | contig 58583 bp, 40 predicted proteins | sample S1TSphfallax_3_FD_88678 | JGI IMG/M metagenome (GOLD analysis project Ga0116230, IMG submission 88678) | Host-associated microbial communities from peat moss isolated from Minnesota, USA - S1T2_Fd - Sphagnum fallax MG | ecosystem: Host-associated > Plants > Peat moss > Unclassified | place...
ACGGTCTATCGATTGCAGGTGGCGAGCCTCGCGCCGGTGGCGGCGCGTAAACTCTGCAAGAGTCTGACGGCGCACGCGGAGGCTTGCGTGATCGTGCCCAAGGCGCGCCAAAAGTGACGAAAACTGTCAGTGCCTTGCGCTAAGGATTTTTCAATCCTTTGAATTTAAACGGAATTTTCGATGGCACGGCATTTGCTTGGTTTCGTGCATGGAAGACTCGATCATGACTCTCTTGGTACCCGCCGATTCCGCGCAGGCGACGATGATGGTGCGCCGGTCGGACGGCCGGATTGCGCTCGCCCAGATCGACGCGCGACTCGCGCGCGCGGCGCGAATCGCCCAGGCCCTAGGTCCTGACCTGAAGTTCGTGCAGGATGAACGCGTACTCCTTCGCGATCTCCCGGTAACGTTGGAACCGGCCTGATTTGCCGCCATGTCCGGCATCCATGTCGGTATGCAGCAACAAAAGATTATCGTCGGTCTTGAGCGAACGTAGTTTCGCGACCCATTTGGCCGGTTCGTAGTACTGGACCTGGCTGTCCCACAGACCGGTGGTCACGAGAATGGCGGGATAGGCTTGCGCCCGCACGTTGTCGTAGGGCGAGTACGCGAGCATGTAATCGTAGTGCACGCGCTGGTCCGGGTTGCCCCACTCGTCGTATTCATTCGTGGTCAGCGGAATGCCGGCGTCTAGCATCGTCGTGACGACGTCGACGAACGGGACTTGCGCGACGATGCCCCGATAAGCCTGCGGAGCGAGGTTCGCGACGGCACCGACGAGCAGGCCACCGGCGCTGCCGCCCATCGCGAAAACGCGATCGCGCGCCGCGTAGCGCCGCTCCACCAGTTCGTGGGTCACGTCGATGAAGTCGGTGAAACTGTTCATCTTGTGGGTGAGCCGACCGGCTTCGTACCAGGCGCGACCGAGTTCTTGGCCGCCGCGTACATGCGCGATCGCGTAGACGAAGCCCCGATCGAGCAAGGACAGGCGTGCGGAGGAGAACGCCGGCTCCATCGAGATTCCGTAGGCACCGTAGGCGTATTGCAACAGCGGCGCCGTGCCGTCCCGTGCCGTGCCGCGTCGATAGACCAGGGAGACGGGCACGCGCGCGCCGTCGCGTGCCGTGACGAACAGGAACTCGGTGAGATATTGCGCCGGATCGAAGACGCCGAGCACCGGATCGCGCTTGAGCAGCGTCTTTTCACCCGACCGCGTGTCGAAGTCGAAGACGCTGGTCGGCGTGGTCAGCGACGTATAGGTGTACCTCAGCAGCGGGGTCTTCGATTCCGGATTGACGCCGAGTGACATCGAGTAGGCGGCCTCGTCGCTCGTGATCCAGTACTCGTCGCCCCCATGCGGCTTGATGCTGATCTTGTGCAAGCCGCCGTTGCGCAGGGACAGCGCGAGAAATTCGTCGAAGACCTCGAAATCTTCGACGAAGGTGTCGGCGCGATGCGGCACGATCTCCGTCCAGCCCGACCGCTCCGAATGCGCAGCGATCGGGGCGCTCATGATCCGAAAATTCGGCGCCTGCCAGTTGCTGCGCACGATGAACCGGTCACCCAGATGTTCGAGCTGGTACTCGTGGTCGCGCTCCTGCGCGAGGAACAGCCGGAACTCGAGTTGCGGATCGGCGGCGTCCGCATAATGCCATTCGGACGCGACCGTGCTCTCGATTTGGATGAACAGGTAGCGCTCCGACTTGGATTTTTCGATGCTGGTGTAAAAGCTGCGGTCGGTTTGTTCGAAGACCAGCCGATCGTGCTTGGCGTCGGTGCCCACCAGGTGCTTCTTGACGTACAGGCCGAGCAGCGTCTCCGGATCCTTCGCGACGTAGAGTACCGTGCGGTCGTCGTTGGCCCAGGCGAGATCCGGCTCGATGTCCGCGATACCCGGATCGTGCAGTTCGCCGGAGCGTAGATCCTTGAAGCGCAGCCGGTATTGGCGACGGCCTACGATGTCTTCCGAGAAGGCGAGCCAGTCCGAGTTCGGCGACACGGCGAGTGCGCCGATCTGGTAGTACTCGTGTTCCGCCGCGAGGCGGTTGGTATCGAGCAGAATCTCCTCCGCGGCATCGAGCGTCCCGCGACGGCGCGCATAGACCGGGTGTTCATGACCAGTTTCGAAGCGCGAGTAGTACCAGTAGCCGCGCAGCAAAAACGGCACCGATGAGTCGTCCTGCTGCAGACGGCCGACGATCTCCTCGAACAAACGATCCTCGAGCGGCTTGGCGTCGGCGAGCTCGCGCTCGACGTAGGCGTTCTCCGCGGCGAGGTAGGAGAGCACGTCCGGATCCTCGCGCTCGTCGTCGCGCAGCCAATAATAGGGATCGATGCGGGTCCCGTGCGGCGAGGGCACCGGATGCGGGCGGATCGCGGCGACGGGGGCAGGCTGTTTCATGCCCGGCATTATAGGTCTCGGTGACGATGCCCGGGTTCCCCGACGCTTACCAGGCGGCCGACGAAGTTGACGGTGCCGGCGACCTAGGTATCATGACTTTATATATAGTCCGGTGCGCGCTGCGGCGCACGCCCACTAGGCGCATCGCGTACCCTGCGCCTTGAACCGATTTAAGTAATTGTTTTCCATGAACTTTATGGCTTCGGCTATGAGGCGCGAGGCGCTATGGGCGGGACTTTGAGCACTATTCCTCCGGCAATTCCTTCGGCACTGCCGCAGAGCGGCATAGATCCGCGTTCGCAAGACTGGGGCCTCTATCGGCGCGCGTACGAACGCGATTCTTGCGGCTTTGGCTTAATCGCCAATCTCGACGATCATCCCAGCCACTGGCTGGTGCAGACCGCCATGAGTTCACTGAATCGGCTGACGCATCGCGGGGCGATCGCCACCGATGGCAAGACCGGCGATGGCTGCGGCCTCTTGATCAAGAGGCCGACTGCCTTCTTGCGCGCCGTCGCCGCCGATGCGGGTTTCCAGTTGACTCCCACATTCGCGGCGGGACTGGTGTTCCTCAATCGCGACCCCGCCCTCGCCGAACTGGCACGTGCCACGCTCTGCGCGGAATTGCAGGGGGAGAAACTCGAAGTCGCGGGTTTCAGGGTGATGCCGACGGACCCCGAGGCATGCGGTGACGAGGCGCGGCGTAGTCTCCCGGTGATCGAGCAAGTGTTCGTCAATTGCCGCACGGACATCGACGAGGCGACTTTCAATCGCAAGCTGTTTCTGGCGCGCCGACGTACCGAGAAGCAGCTGGAAGGCAAGGATGCGGCTTTCTACGTGCCGTCCCTGTCGGCGAGCACGATCGTCTACAAGGGCATGGTGATGCCGCAGTTCCTGGCCCAGTTCTATCCGGATCTCCAGGATCCTCGCCTCGAGGCTTCGGTCGTGGTGTTCCACCAACGCTTCTCGACCAACACGCTGCCGCAATGGCGCCTCGCCCACCCCTACCGCTATCTCGCGCACAACGGGGAGATCAACACCGTCTCGGGCAATCGTAGCTGGGCGGTTGCGCGTGGTCCGATGTTCCGTTCACCCGTGTTGCCGGACTTGAGCGACATACTGCCCGTCGTTTCCCTGACCGGCTCGGATTCCCAGTCGCTCGACAACATGCTCGAACTGCTGCTCGTCGGCGGCCTCGATCCGATGCATGCGATGCGTCTGTTGATTCCGCCGGCCTGGCAATCGGTGGACATGATCGATCCGGATCTCAAGGCGTTTTACGAATATTACGCCCGGCACATGGAACCCTGGGACGGTCCGGCGGGCATCGTGCTGACCGACGGGCGCTATGCCTGCTGCACCTTGGACCGCAACGGGCTGCGACCGGCCCGTTGGAGCATCACGCGGGACCGCCACATCACGATCGCTTCCGAGGCGGGCGTCTGGGACTATTTACCCGAGGACGTCGTCAAGAAGGGCAAGCTCGGCCCCGGCGAGATCCTCGCCCTCGACCTGCAGACGGGCGAGCTTCTGGACACGAAGCGGGTGGACGATCTTTTGAAGAGCCGCCATCCCTACAAGGCCTGGCTCAAGAAGGGCGTGCGCTATCTACAGACCGACCTCGTCGATCCGCGGCTCGCGGCCGAGCCGTTCGACCGCGATACGCTCGCGCTCTTCCAGAAGATGTACAACGTGTCGGCCGAGGAGCGCGACGACATCGTCCGCGTGCTGGCCGAGGACGAGAGCGAGGCCGTGGGCTCGATGGGCGACGATACGCCGATGCCCGTGCTGTCGAGGAAAGTGCGCTCCTTGTACGACTACTTCCGTCAGCAATTCGCCCAGGTTACGAATCCGCCGATCGATTCGCTGCGCGAGAGCATCGTGATGTCGCTGCAGACCGAAATCGGTCCGGAGAGCAACCTATTCGTGCCGGCGCAACAGCATGCGGAACAGGTCGTGCTCAGCTCGCCGATTCTTTCGCAACGCAAGCTGCGTCAGATCATGGGGCTCGCGGACGCCGGCGTGCCGCACGAGTTCATCGGTTTGCAGTACGACGAGAGTCTCGACCTGAAGTCGGCGATCCTCGCGGTTTGCGATCAGGCCGAGGCGGCGGTACGCGCCGGCAAGCTCGTGCTGTTGTTGTCCGACCGGTATCTCGTCAAGGGCAAACTGCCGATCCATGCCTTGCTCGCCACGGGCGCCGTGCATCGACGCCTCGTCATGACCGGGCTGCGCTGCAAGTGCAACATCCTCGTCGAGACCGGCACGGCACGCGATGCCCATCATTGCGCCTGTCTGATCGGCTACGGCGCCACCGCCGTGTATCCCTATCTTGCCTATCAGACCTTGTTCGATCTTATGCGCAAGGGCGCTCTGAAGATGGAGTCCGGCACCCAGCTCGAACTCGGCCGCAGCTACCGACGCGGCATTCGCAAGGGTTTGTTCAAGATCATGTCGAAGATGGGCATCTCGACGATCGCGAGCTATCGCAGCGCCCAGTTGTTCGAGATCGTGGGTCTCGGCGACGACGTCGTGGAATTGTGCTTCGAAGGGTCCGACAGCCGCATCGGCGGCGCGGACTTCGGTGATCTGCAGTCCGATCAAGCCTATCTTGCGGCCCGCGCCTGGAATCCGATGGAGGGCATCGAACAGGGTGGCTTGCTCAAGTACATGCACAACGGCGAATACCACATGTACAACCCCGACGTGATCGCGACGCTGCAGGCCGCGGTGATGTCCGGCGACTATGCCGTCTACAAAGAGTACGCCGCCCTTGTCAACGAGCGGCCGGTGTCGTGCATACGCGATCTGCTCGCCTTGCGCCCCAAGACCGGTCCCTTGCCGCTCGCGGAGGTCGAATCGATCGGCGCGATCATCGCGCGCTTCGACAGCGCCGGGATGTCTCTGGGCGCGCTCTCGCCGGAAGCGCACGAGTCGCTGGCGATCGCGATGAACCGCCTGGGCGCGCGCTCCAATTCCGGCGAAGGCGGCGAGGATCCGATCCGTTATGGCACGGAGAAGAATTCCAAGATCAAGCAGGTCGCCTCGGGCCGCTTCGGCGTGACGCCGGAGTATCTGATCAACGCCGAGGTGCTGCAGATCAAGGTCGCCCAGGGTGCGAAGCCCGGCGAGGGCGGCCAATTGCCCGGCCACAAGGTCAACGAGATGATCGCCCGACTGCGTTTCGCGCGACCGGGCGTCGGCCTGATTTCGCCGCCCCCGCATCACGACATCTATTCGATCGAAGACCTCGCGCAGCTGATCTTCGATTTGAAGCAGGTCAATCCGGAAGCCTTGGTGTCGGTCAAGCTCGTCGCCGAGCCGGGCGTCGGCACGGTCGCGGCCGGCGTGACCAAGGCCTATGCCGACCTGATCACGATCAGCGGCTACGACGGCGGCACGGGCGCGAGTCCCCTGTCCTCGATCAAGTATGCCGGCACGCCCTGGGAACTCGGTCTCGCCGAGACGCATCAGACGCTGCGCGCCAACGAACTGCGGCACCGTGTGCGTCTGCAGACGGACGGCGGCTTGAAAACCGGGCTCGACGTCATCAAGGCCGCGATTCTCGGCGCCGAGAGCTTCGGCTTCGGCACCGCGCCGATGGTCGCGCTCGGCTGCAAATACCTGCGCATTTGTCATCTCAATAATTGCGCTACCGGCGTCGCCACGCAGCACAACGTGCTGCGGACGAAGTATTTCGTCGGTCTGCCGGAGATGGTCATCAACTATTTCAAGTTCGTTGCCGAGGAATGCCGGGAGATCTTGGCGTCTCTCGGGGTGCGCTCCATCCAGGAATTGATCGGCCGGACGGATCTCCTCGAGGTCCTGCCGGGGGAGACGCCCAAGCAGCGCAAGCTGAATCTCGCACCCTTGCTCGCCAACAGCGGGCTCGTTTCCGCCGAACCGCAATACTGCACGGATACACGCAACCCGCCGTTCGACAAGGGCGCGCTCGCCGAGCAGATGTTGCTCGACATGCGCAGCGCGATCGCGACCAAGTCCGGCGGCCGGTTCGCCTACGAAGTGAGCAACCGTCACCGCTCGATCGGCGCCCGCATCTCCGGGGAGATTGCGAAGCACTGGGGCAATCACGGCATGGCCGATGCGCCGATCGTCGTCGATCTGCGCGGTTCGGTCGGGCAGAGTTTCGGTGTCTGGAACGCCGGGGGCTTGCGGCTCCTGCTCGAAGGAGAGGCGAACGACTACGTCGGCAAGGGCATGGCGGGCGGCACCATCGTGCTGCGGCCGCCGGCACGCTCGACGTTCACCGCCCGCGACACCATCATCATGGGCAATACCTGCCTTTATGGCGCCACCGGCGGCGAGCTCTATGCGGCGGGCTGCGCCGGCGAGCGCTTCGCCGTGCGCAATTCCGGCGCGCTCGCGGTGCTCGAGGGCGCGGGCGATCATTGCTGCGAATACATGACGGGCGGCGTGATTTGCGTGCTCGGACGCACGGGCGTGAATTTCGGCGCGGGTTTCACCGGCGGATTCGCCTACGTGCTCGACATGGAGCGCGATTTCGTCGATCGCTATAATCACGACCTCATCGACATTCATCGCGTGTCGCCCGAGGGCATGGGCACGCACGTACAACATTTGCGCGGTCTGATCGAGCAGCACGTCGCCGCGACGGGCAGCGTCTGGGGCGCCGCGCTGCTCAACGACTTCCGTTCCTACATCGGCAAGTTCTGGGTCGTGAAGCCGAAAGCGGCTGCGATCGGATCGCTGCTGGAGAATCTGCGCCGCGCCGCCTGAGGCGCGGACCTGACGAATCATGGCCGACAAAAACTTAAGCTTCCTCGAATTCCCGCGCAAGGACCCGGACAAGCTCCCCCTGGCCATGCGCACCACCGAGTTCCGCGAGATCTACGCGCCGTATGCGCCGGACGAAGCGAAGCAGCAGGCGGGACGCTGCCTCTCGTGCGGAAATCCGTTCTGCGAGTGGAAATGCCCGGTGCACAACTACATTCCGAACTGGCTGAACCTGCTGAACGCCGGCAAGCTGTTCGAAGCCGCCGAGCTGTCGCATCAGACCAATTCGCTGCCGGAGATGTGCGGGCGCATCTGCCCGCAGGATCGGCTTTGCGAGGGTGCCTGCACGCTCAACGACGGCTTGGGCGCCGTCAGCATCGGGTCGATCGAGAAGTACATCACCGACGAGGCGTTCAAGCTCGGTTGGAAACCCGACATGACGCACGTCAAGCGGACCGGCCGGCGCGTCGCGATCGTGGGCGCGGGTCCGGCGGGCTTGGGCTGTGCCGACGTACTCGTACGTAACGGCGTCACCCCGGTGGTGTTCGATCGCTATGCGAAGATCGGCGGCTTGCTCACGTTCGGGATCCCGCCGTTCAAGCTCGAAAAAGAAGTCGTCGAGAAGCGCCGCGAAGTCATGGAAGGCATGGGTGTCGAATTCCGCCTGGGCGTGGAGATCGGCCGCGACATCGCCTTCGAGACTCTCGTCGAGGAATTCGACGCGGTGTTTCTCGGCATGGGTACCTACACCTACGTCAAGGGCGGCTTTGCCGGCGAGGATCTGCCCGGGGTGCACGAGGCCCTGCCTTATCTGATCTCGAACATCGAGCGCGAACTCGGGATCGCCAAGGACCCGGCGGCCTTCATCGACATGCGCGGCAAGCGCGTCGTCGTCTTGGGCGGCGGCGACACCGGCATGGATTGCAATCGAACGGCGATCCGCCAGGGCGCGAGCAGCGTGACCTGCACCTATCGCCGCGACGAGGACAACATGCCGGGCTCGCGGCGCGACTACAAGAACAGCAAGGAGGAAGGCGTGAGCTTCCTGTTCAACCGTCAGCCGATCGAAATCGTCGGTTCCGATCGGGTTCAGGGGGTCAAGCTCGTCGAGACGCGCTTGGGCGCTCCGGGTCCGCGCGGCCGCCGTGTGCCGGAAGTCGTGCCGGGCACGGAGGAGACCATACCGGCGGACGCGGTCATCGTCGCCTTCGGGTTCCTGCCGAGTCCGCCGGACTGGTTCGCGCCGCAACGTATCGAACTGCATCCCAACGGCCGCGTGCGCGTGGCGACGGCCGCCGCGCAGCGCTTCCAGACGACCAACCCAAAGGTCTTCGCCGGCGGCGACATGGTGCGTGGCTCAGACCTCGTCGTGACCGCCGTGTTCGAGGGACGCGAGGCCGCCGTGGGTATCCTGCATCACCTGGGACTGCGCGCCGCCTAAATACTGGGCAGCACCAGTGTAAAGAGCGCGCCGCCGCCATCCGCCCGGTTGCCGGCGATCGCCCGGCCGCCGTGAAACTCGGCGATCAGGCGCACGATATAAAGACCGAGCCCGAAATGCGGCTTGTCTCCCGGACTCGAGCGGTGCTCGAACAAAGATTCGAACAGGCGCGGTAACAGCGCGTCCGGGATGGGCGGCCCGTCGTTGCCGACGCTCAGTCGATAGTCGCCCGAATCGCGCACGAGCTCGATGCGGATCGCACCATCGGCGGGGCAGAAGTCCACGGCGTTGTCGACGAGCTTGTCCAGCATCTGGACGATGAGATCGGGCGCTCCCTGTAAAAAGCACGCATCTTCCGGCGCCTGCAGTTCGAACCGGAGCCGCGGGAAGGCGCTTTGATAGCCGCCGATCGCCGAGATCAGCAATTGCCGCAGGTCGACGTTCACGCGCTCGCTCTGCTTGATGCTCTCTTCGACGCGAGCCGCCGCTCCGAGCGCGCTCAGGATCGACGCGAGCCGCTGGCTGCCGTCGCGCGCCCGCTGTACGAAGGCGCGCTGATCCTCGCGCAGGCCTTCGGATTCGAGGTTGTCCAACGACGAGCGGACGATCGTCAACGGCGTTCGCAGCTCGTGCGCGAGCTTACCGCCCAGAGTGCGCAAATACTGGGTATGCTCGTTGAGCCGGGCGAGCAGCCCTTCGAAGCTGCGCGCGAGCGACCCGAGTTCATCCGTTCGCGCCGCCTCCGGCATCCTCAAGTGGATCCGCCCATCGGGATCGATCGCCGCGTCGGCGGCGGCCTGCAGACGCCCGATGCGCACGCCGATCCAGCTGGCGAAGCCGAAGACGAAAGCCACGGCGATCGCGGTCGCAAGACTGGTCAGATAAAACAAGCGGGTCAGTGCGTGGTCGCGCAATCCGAGCAGTTGGTCGCCGGACTGTTCGAGTACGAGCGCTCCGCGCGTGACGCCGTCGACCACGATCGGCGCCGCCACCGACAACAAGGGGTGTTGGTCTCGCCCGGAGCGCAGCCAGGCCGTTGCCACATTACCCGCGAGCGCTGCTTCGACCTCGGGTCCCGCCAGGTGATCGGGCGAGGCCGCGCGCAGCGGAAGCCCCGAGTCGTCGACATCGAGCAGCGCGCGGAACCAGTCGTGACTGAGCGCACGTGCGCGCGTCACTTCGGCCGACGACTCGAAAGCGCCCGCGGAGCCGAACTTCAATCCGTTCGGGTCGACGACCGTGGCGCGCGTCCCGTCGCGCACGAAGGTCGCGAGCAGCTCGTCGAGTCCTTCCGACCCGAAGAAGAGCCGGCCACCCTGCAAGTGCTCGATCGCAGGTAGTTCCCAGCGCGGCGGATTCTTCAGTCCGTCGAGCGGTCTGAGCCAGAGGCGGCTGCCGACGAGGCTCAAGGGAACCCGGATCTCCAGATGGTAGCCTTCCTCGGTCTGCAGCCAATACGCCTGGAGTCGCGGCTCGAGGCTGATTTGCACGGAGCCATCGTCGGCCAGCGCGAAGGTCTGCCCCTCGATCAGGCCCGGCGCATCGGTGGCGAAGAAATACGAACTCAGCGCGCCGTCCGGCCGCTGCACGAGGAGTTCCACGCGGTCGAAACGATCGGTGCTCGAATGGACGTCGCCGGGCTCGGGCTCGAAATGCGCATCCTCGACCTCGGCGTAGAGAAAGAGATAACGCTCGGTCGCCCCCGCTTGCAGGCGGGTCTTGGGGCCGCCGTCGCCGGGCAAGTCCACGGGCTCCTGCGGTACGGACCAATCGTCGCGATAGCCGTCGAGCAGCGGTTGGCGGCTCAAGGGAAATACGTAGAGATCGCCGCGTGTCGTGTCGAACGGCGCTCGGTCCGAGTCATCGCGAAAGACCCGTTGCGGCTCGGCCGACAAGGCGTCGGCCACCGTCACGGCGCTCGCCCGCAGGGCCTGTTCCTGGGAGCCACGCAGGGTCGTCTCCAGTTCACGCGCGTATTGACAGCCCGCCCAGGGCAAGGCGAGCGTGCTCAATCCGACGAGCAGCAGTTGCGAACGGATCCTCACTCGACCCAGCGGTAACCCATGCCGTAGACGGTTTGAATCGCATCGAATCCGGCATCGACCGCCTGGAATTTTCGTCGCACCCGCTTGATGTGCGAAGTGATCGTCTCGTCATCGAGTACGACGCTCGCGGCGTCCATGAGTTGCTGCCGGTTTTTCACGTGTCCGGGGTTCCGGGCGAGCGCATGTACGATCCAGAATTCCGTGAGCGAGAGGACGACGGGCGTCGCGTGCCAGGTCGTCTGCATGCGCTCGACGTCGATCGCCAGTGCGCCGCGGCGCAGAGTTTCCGTGGCTTTGCCCGTGGCGCCCAGCGCATCGATGCGGCGAAACAAAGCGGCGACCCGCGCCGCGAGGTGCGGAAGGCTCACGTCCTTGGTGAGAAAATCGTCCGCGCCGAGGCGCAGACCCGAGACCGCATCGAGTTCGCTGTCGCGGGCCGTCAGGAACACGATCGGCAATTCGGCCGAGAGGGCGCGCAGATCGCGGCACAATTCGAATCCGCCCTCGGCTTCGTCCTCGAGCGAGATGTCGATGATCGCGAGGTCGGGCAGCCGCAGGCTGAAGGCCTGCATCGCGGCGTTGCGGTTTGCGTAGGTCTTGATCAGATAGCCGTGACGCGCGAGCGCAGCGGCATAATTCTCGCGCAGGGCCGGCTCGTCCTCGACGATCGCTATCTGCTTTTTCATGGGTCGATCATAGCCCATGCACGTGCACCCGAGGAGCGGATCGAGCCGCCCGAATTTGCCCGAATTTATCGGCTGCCCGCCCGATTCGCGTCGTCCTCATGTCGGTGCTTGCCCGCAAGCTGCAAGCGTGGAACACACGAAACCCGAGGAGCTCGACATGACCGCACCATGCAGGACTGCGCGACAGTTTTGGTCTCAGCACCGCGAGGCATCGCTCAACTGGCTCGCGCTCGGACTTCTGCTCGCGGCTTGGAACGCCTCGGACGATGATCCGAGAGTTCCATCGTCGCTACCAAACTTTTCGAAGGGTCACAAAACGGTCAACGAACTGTAAAGCTTCGTCTCTTTAATACGGTGGCCGATATGCTCGCCACCGAAACCAAGAAGCAGATACTGATCGTCGATCGGGATGTTGCCACCGTGGAGCCGCTACGCCATCGATTGGCGGAGGTCGGCTTCACGGTGCGCGCGATCGCCGACGGACATGCGGCTGCGTCGGCGCTGGCCGAGCGACCACCGCATCTCGTGATCATCGATTGGAACATGCCGGGCTTCACCGGGCTCGAACTGATCCAGGGTCTGCGCCGCGCGCGCACACCCGAGGCGATGCGTCTCATCATCTTGTCGGCGCTCGCCGAGGAACAGGATGTCGTCTCGGGCCTCAGCATGGGGGCCGACGATTACATCGCCAAGCCCTTTTCCCTGCGCGAGGTCGTCGCGCGAGTTGCTGCGATCCTGCGTTCGCGCCGTCGCGACGACGGCGCCGCGGCGCTGCAATTCGACGAGCTCGTTCTGGATGCCGCCGCCAATCGAGTCTCCGCCCGCGGCCAATCCTTGAATCTGCGCGGTGTCGAGTATCGACTGCTCGAATTCTTGATGACGCACCCGGGACGAACGTTCAATCGAGCCCAACTCCTATCCCAGGTCTGGGGCGACGATAGCGAGGTCGACGAGCGCACCGTCGACGTGAACGTGCAGCGTCTGCGGAAAATACTCACCGAAGCCGGTTACGAGGCCTATATCCAGACGGTTCGCGGTTTCGGTTATCGCTTCGGTGTGCCGGGCCCCGGGCCCGGCACCGGGGCCGCGTTGCGGTGAGCGAGCGGCGCAACACATAATTCGTGTTCCACGCGACGTTCCACGCCTAAGTGCCCTTTCTGTCAATAAAACTTCTTCGTTGATTCATGTCCCGGTAACACAAAATCGCCATCGTGCAAAGCGTCCTGAAGTACTTTGGAGGACGATCAATGATGGTGCGAAACAGTCCCTCGCTGCGAACTCGCTCGGTCTTCATCTCGGATATCCATCTGGGATTCAAAGGCTGCAGCGCCGAGTTGCTGCTGGACTTTCTGCATCATGTGGAAATGGACTACTTGTTTCTCGTCGGTGACATCATCGACGTCTGGAGCATGCAGAAGACGATGTACTGGCCGCAGTCGCACAACAACGTGCTGCGCACGATCCTCGGCAAGGCCAAGCGGGGAACGAAGGTCATTTTCGTGCCGGGCAATCACGACGAGGTGTTCCGTGATTTCGACGGGGCGGTGTTCGGCAACCTGGAGATTCATCGGGAGTACATCCACGAGTCGGCCGACGGCCGCCGTATCCTCGTGCTTCACGGCGATGAGTTCGACAGTGTCGTGAAATTCAGTCCCTGGTTGGCAAAACTCGGCAGCAACATCTATGACGTCCTGCTGGCGGCCAATCCGTACATCAACTGGGTACGCCGCAAGTTCGACCTGCCACACTGGTCCTTGTCCTCTTATTTGAAAAACAAGGCCAAGAAGGCCGTGCAATACATCGGCAGCTTCGAAGAGGCCGTCGCACAGGCGGCTGCCAAGCGCGGCGTCGATACGGTCGTCTGCGGCCTCATTCACCGGGCCGAAATGCGGGATATCAACGGCGTGCTCTATTGCAACGACGGTGACTGGGTCGTGAGCTGCAGTTCCCTGGTCGAGGACATGAACGGCGACCTGCGACTCATCGATTGGCCGAAATTGCGGGAACAAAACACATCCGTGCCGGTCGGAATTCCGGTGGGACAAGCCGCATGAGCATCGAACGCATCGAAATTTGGAGCCTCCCCTGGCATGTGTTGCAACGGAGGCTAGCCAACGACGTGGCGCCGCTCGCGCAGCCCTCGGCCGCGCCCGGAGTGACCGCCACCGCGCGAGCGGCGACCCCCGCGGCGCCGGCCGCGCCGGTGTCGCTCTCCTGGATGGCGCGCGCCCGTGCCCCCGCGCACTTCGTGGCCCGGCGGGGCCGCTGACGCCGCATTCGTTTCATTTCGATACCCCCAGCATCTTCAGGCCCCCATGCGGGGCCTTTTTTAACGACGTGCTGCGAAACAAGGTTCAAGGAATTGCCGTACGGCTGTCCGCGAATCGTCATGTTTACCGTTCACGATGATCATCCTCAAGAACGATATCCCGAGGAGACCCTGATCCATGAGTAGTCTCGATTTCGACATCGACGCCAAATTGATCCAGCTTGAACTCGAATGGCGGGAAGCCTACGAGGCCAGCGTTGCGGCCCGCGTCGAGTTCCAAGAACTCGCCGCCGACCAGGGTGCGACGGTCTCGCTGCTCGATGCGGCGCGCGAACGGCTGGACCGCGCGGAGGCGCGCAAAGCGCAGATCATGATCAAGATCGAACGCGTCGAGTACAAATTGCTGAGTCATGACTGAGTGGGCCCAACCATCGGAGGTTTCCATGATCAATCGTAACCCGGACGGCGACGGCGCAGCGGAGCGCTTGGAGCGTCGTTGGTTCGCCGCGTTCAAGGCCGCATCGGGCGTCCGCGCGGAATGCGAGGAGTTGCTCGAGGCGATGGAGCGCACCGAGCAGGCGTGGAATCGCGCCAGGGCCAGACTTTCGGAACTAGAGGCGCTGCGCGATGCGCTCGGCCAGGAACTGGCCGAGCTCGAAACAGCCGACTCCTCGGCCGCGTCGCGCGCGTCCGTGATGTCAGCGGCCTGAAGCCCCCTTGAGACCCATGAAACAGGAGCGCAATAAACCACTTCCGTAACACAACTGACATTGTAGTCCCTGAATATTGCGCGCTGATTCGAATCTAGGGACGAAGCGTGCAGCATTCGACGACGATCAAGGTAATCCCGTGATCGTGTCCAAGAAGTATTGGGGACTCATGGCCGTGACTCTGTTGCAATCTCCGCTGGTAGCGACGGCCGAGGAACCGACAGTCGCGTCTGCGACGTCCGTCGCGACCTCGAAATCGGCGCCGCGCGAGAAGCTGTTTCCCATACTCGAGTACCGGGTCGAGGGCAGCTCCCTCCTCCCGTCGATCGAGGTGGAGAGGGCGGTCACTCCCTTTCTCGGCATCGGCAAGTCGATCAAGGACGTCGAGGCGGCGCGCAAAGCGCTCGAGAACGCTTATCACACGCACGGCTATCAAACCGTGCTGGTCAACATTCCGCCGCAAGAGGTTGGCAACGGCGTCGTCAGGCTTGCGGTGCTCGAGTCCCCCGTCGGTGAGTTGAACATCAAGGGCTCGCGCTATCACTCGCTGGACGTGATCCGCGCGAAGATGCCCGACCTGCTGCCCGGTTCGACGCCGAATTTCAACGAGGTGCAAAAAGAGCTGGCCGACGTCAACCACACGCAGGACCTGCACGTGACCCCGGTGCTGCGCGCCTCGACCACCCCGGGCGCGGTCGACGTGGATCTCGACGTGCAGGACTCCCTGCCGCTGCATGCCATGCTGGAAGTCAACAACCGCTACAGTCCGAATACGGCGCACATTCGCACCATCGGCGAGATCAGTTACGACAATCTCTTCCAGAGCGATCAGAGCGTCAGCATCCAGTACCAGACGGCGCCCGAACACCCGGAAAACGCCAAGATCTGGTCGATCTCCTACGTGATTCCGACCCACGGCGGGCCGATATTCGCGCTCTACGCCGTCAGTTCCGACAGCAACATCGCCGCGGTCGGCAGTCTCAACATCATCGGCAACGGTAACATCTACGGTCTGCGAGTCATCGAGCCGCTCCCCTCGCCGAGCGCGAATTTCTATCACAGTTTCACCGGCGGATTCGATTTCAAGGACTTCAAACAGGACGTCCAGATCCAGGGTTCGGACGATCTCGCCTCACCGGCGCGCTACGCGCCATTCTCGGTCGACTACAGCGCGACCTGGCTGGGCGAGGCCGACCCGAAGCATGCGTCCGCCGCGATCAGCGGCGGGCGCAGCAGCACGAACCTCGATATCGGTGCGAGCTTTCTGGTTCGCTTCATCGGCGGTACGGACGCGACGCAATTCGCCATCAAACGGGCGGGTGCCGACCCGTCGTACATGACTCTGCATCCGAGTTTGAGCCGGCAACAATGGCTGCCGGGAAACTGGAGCCTGTACGGCAAGGTCGAGGGCCAGCTGGCCAGCGGGCCGCTGATCAGCAACGAGCAATTCGGCGTCGGCGGCGCGGACAGCGTTCGCGGCTATGCCGAATCGGAGCGGCTCGGCGACAACGGCGTCCAGGGCTCGGTGGAATTGCGCACGCCGCAATTGTTGAACCGCGCGTCGGGTCGCGTCACCGAATCCTACGTTTATTTTTTCGGTGACGGGGCGCGCGTGCGCATCCTCGACCCGCTGCCGGCGCAGATCTCCGGCTACCACCTCGCGAGCGAGGGCGTCGGTACGCGCTTCAAGGTCGGCAACTTCACCGTGGATCTCGATGGCGCGCGTGCCGACGCCGCCGGCTACGTCACCCGCAAGGGTGATCTCAGCGCGCAATTTCGCGTCAATACGGCTTGGTAAGTCTTCAGCAACGGGAACGCACCACGATCATGAAACCCTCGCGCATCATTGTTCTTCTTGCGGTCCTAGTACCGTCGCTGGCGCTCGCCTGGTGGAACTCGGACTGGAAGCAGCGGACCGCCGTGAGCTTGAACACTTCCAGCGCGGGCGTGGCCACGGGCGAGACGCTGAACCAGGTCGCGATCCCGGTGCGCCTGCACTCCGGCAACTTCGACTTCCTCAATGCGAAGACCGACGGCTCGGACCTGCGCGTGCTCGCCGGCGACGACAAGACGCCGCTGAAGTTCTGGATCGAGCGTTTCGACGGAGTCAACGAACTCGCCCTCGTGTGGGTCGACGTCGCCAGCCTATTGCCGGGGACGGACAAGAACACGATCTACGTCTATGCCGGCAACGACAAGGCGGCAAGCGACGCCAACGGGCCCGGGAGTCCTGCCGCGGTCGCGGATGCCGAGACCCTGGCCGCGTTCCATTTTGCCGAAAGGGACGGCGTCGCCGCGGATCAGACCGGCACGATCCGCGCCGGCGCCGCCACCGCCGTCGACCCCAACGGCTTGCTCGGTCAGAGCGCGAGGCTCAGCGGAACGCCGATCGTCTGGGCGGCCAACGACAAGCTCAAGATCGCGGCCGGCGCACCGTTCAGCGTGTCGTTCTGGATCCACCCGGATGCCGTCGCCGGCACGCTCTACTCCCAAGGAGCCCTGCAGATCGGGCTCGCGGCCGGCAAGCTGGTCGTCAAGCTCGGCGCGACGAGTCTCGAGGCCGGCGAGATCACGGCGGCGACTTGGTCGCAGGTCGCGGTCACGTTCGGCGCCGGTCGGCTCACGGTCTATGTGAACGGAGCGCAGGCCGCACAGACCGACCTCAGCCCGCCGTCGCCGCCGATCGAGGGCGAAATTCGCTTCGGCGAAGGATACGCCGGACTTTTGGACGAGCTCGACCTCGCGAACGTCGCCCGCAGCAAGGACTGGATCGGGCTCGCCTACTCCGCCGAGAGCGCGGATGCAAAGCTGATCTCGAGCAAGACCGAGACCTCGGACACGGCGAGCGCGTCGGCCGGCAGCCAGGGCTATTTCGGCATCTTATTCAAGAGTCTGACTCCCGACGCGATCACGATCATCGCCATTCTCGGGCTCATGTTCTTGATCTCGGTTTTCGTGATGATCACGAAGGCGCTCTACGTCATACGCACCGACGGCGCCAACCAGCGGTTCCTGAAGCAGTTTCGCGAAGCGACCGACGTGCTGGCCTTGCAGAGCGCCGCGGACGCGCCGAACTGGAAGAACTCCTCGTTGTTCAGGCTCTACCGGGCCGGTCAGCGGGAGCTGCTCAGGCGCAAGGTCGGGGCGAGCAGCAAGCGCCTCTCCGGCCCATCGCTCGACGCAGTCAAGGCCTCGATCGATGCGGATTCGGTGCGCGAAGGCTATGCGCTCAATGGACAGATGGTGTTGCTCACGATCGCGATCGCCGGCGGCCCGTTCCTCGGGCTGCTCGGCACCGTCGTCGGCGTCATGATCACCTTCGCCTCGATCGCCGCGGCGGGCGACGTGAACGTCAATGCGATCGCGCCCGGCATCGCGGCAGCGCTGCTTGCGACGGTGGCCGGCCTCGGCGTCGCGATTCCCTCCCTGTTCGGCTACAACTATCTCGCTTCGCGGATCAAGACGATCAGCTCGGACATGCAGATCTTCATCGACGAGTTCGTCACGCGGGTCGCCGAGACCTACGGTGCCGAATGAGCGCCGGTCCGCAGCAAGAAAACCAGCTCTATGACGACATCAACGTCACGCCGATGCTGGACCTCGCCTACGTGCTGCTGGTCGTGTTCATCATTCTGACGACCGCGGCGGTCCAGGGCGTCAAAGTGCAATCGCCGCTGACGCATGCGGCCAACAGTCTCTCGAAGCCCCAGACCCGCGCGATCACCGTGACCGCGGACGGCGCGGTCTATCTCGATGCCTATCCCGTGACCCTCGAGCAGTTGCGGGCTAGCCTCGCGCAATACAAGGCGGCCAATCCCAATCTTCCGGTCGTGCTCAAGGGGGATTCAGGGGCGCAGTACCAGATCATCATGGACGTGCTCGAGGTCGCCAAGAAACTCGACATCACCGAGATCGGCCTGGTGACGAAGCGCGAGGCGTCCTGACATGCAGATTCAGACGGAATCCAAGCCCTACGACACGATCAACGTGACCCCGATGCTCGACTTGGCGTACGTACTCCTGGTGGTGTTCATCCTCATGACGACCGCCTCGATCCAGGGTCTCTCGATCTCCATGCCGAAGCCGTCGAACAAGCCGGACACCGAACATCACGAAATGAAAGTGGTGCAAATCACCTCGGCCGGCACCGTGACCATCAACGGCGTCGGCGTGAGCCTCTCGGAACTGGAGACCCAGCTCAAGCTCGCGCAGAGCCGCGACGCCAAGTTCTCGGTCGCGATCAAGGGCGATGCGCGCGCGCAGTACGCCAAGGTCGTCGCGATCATCGATCTGTGCGACCGCCTCGGCGTGAACATGGGGCTCGTGACCGCGCGGATCGGAACTTGATCGTGGAGCAGTCGGTCGCCGGAGACCCGAGCAAGCGCTGGATGCAGCGCAGCCTCATCGTGCTGGGTCTGGGCCTTTTTTCCGCTGCGGTCGTCTGGTTCGCGATGCACCTGGTGCACACGAGCGAGGGCCCGAAGCGCCAGGTCGCGAAGATCATGATTCTGCCCGATGCGCCCCCGCCGCCACCGCCACCGCCCGACGAAAAGAAGCCGCCGCCTCCCAAAGAGGAGAAGACCGTGCAGCAACAGCAGGACGTCCAGAAGCAGGAGGCGCCGCCCGAGCCAGCGCAATTGAAAATGGAAGGCACGGCGGGCGAGGGACCAAGCGCGTTCGGGGCGGGCGAAGTGAAACAGGACTACATCGGCCAGGACATCGGCAATGGCTCGCGCTATTCGGCCTATGGCGCGCGCCTCGCGCAGCGATTCCAGGAGGAACTCACGCGCCATAAAGTCCATGCCGCGAACGTGCGGCTGCTCGTCTGGCTGGCCCCGGACGGCGCGATCCAGCGCTACACGATCGAGGGCGCCGACGCGTCCACCGAGCGCGCGATGCGCGCGGCGCTCGCCGATCTGAACCATGCCGAGGAAGCCCCGCTCGCCGACATGCCGATGCCGATCGGCCTCAGCGTGAATTGAACGCACCCGTGAATTGAACGACTCGTACCGACAGGACCTTGAAGAACCATGAGAATGAACTGGCGCCCCTTGCTGTTGACCCTTGCGCTGGCGACCACCGCCACGCCGAGCTTCGCCGACGACCTGGAGGAATTGCGAAAACTTCGCGACACGACCATCAATCTCGTCAACGCCTTGGTCGAACAAGGCGTGCTCACGCGCGCGAAGGCCGACGAGATCATCGCCCAAGCCCAGCAATCGGCCGCAAAGCCCGGAGCTGCCACACCCGCTCCAGCAGCGTCGTCCACCGCGACCGGTGCGAGCCCGCCCGTCGTGCGGGTGCCCTATGTTCCTGAATCCGTCAAAGAAGAGATCCGCGACGAGGTCAAAGGCGAAGTTCTGGCGCAGGCAAAGAGCGAACGCTGGGGTCAGCCGGGTGCGTTCCCCGATTGGCTGCAGCATTTCACCTGGGACGGCGACATCCGCCTGCGCGGCGAGGCGGACCGGTTTCCGAACGACGGCACGCCGAACGCTTCGGTCGCGCAACTCCAGGCATTCGGCGTCAATATCGCCAACAGCACACAATCGACCGATCGCTATCGTGTCCGCGCGCGCTTCGGCTTCGACGCGACCGTGGGCGACACGGTGACAGTCGGCATGCGCTTGGCGACCGGCGGCGTCGGCTCGGGCACCAATCCCGGCACCGAAAACCAGACGCTCGGGACCTATGAGTCCCGCTCGACGATCGGTCTAGACCGGGCATTCTTGCAGTACCGGCCCGTCAATTGGTTCACGTTCACCGGCGGCCGCGTCGGCAATCCCTTCTTCGCGCCGACGACCTTGATCTGGGCCAACGATCTCAGTCTCGAGGGTTTCGTCACCCGTTTCGAGCCACAACTCGGCCCGCGCGCCTCGTGGTTCACGACGCTCGGTGCGATGCCCATTCTCTACAATGCGCCGACGCCGGGCAGTACCTCGTCGAGCAAATGGCTTTATGCCTACCAGAGCGGCTTCGACGTCCGTCTTTCGCAGCGAGCGCAATGGACGGTCGGCGCGGCGCTCTACGACTATCGCAACATCGAAGGCATATTGAATCCGAGTCCCTACGCTGACACGCAATACAACGGTACGGCCGCACCGTTTCGACAGACGGGCAACACCGTGTTCGACATCGACGGTCTCGCCAATCTCGCCAACGGAACCCAGAACACCCTCTACGGCCTGGCATCGAAATTTCACGAGCTGAACGTGTCCAGCAAGCTGGACTTCGGATTCGTCGGGCCCACGCATTTGATCATCGATGCCGATTGGGTCAAGAACCTCGGCTTCAACGCGAGCGACATCGCGGCGCGGACTGACGCGCAGGTCAATCGGGAGGTCCGGGGCTGGCAGACACGCGTCATGGTCGGCTACCCGACGATGCAGCCGAAATACAGCTGGCAAGCCTGGGTCGGCTATCGTTACGCGCAGCGTGACTCGACCGTCGATGCCTTCACCGATCAGGACTTCCATCTCGGGGGCACCGACGCCATGGGCTACTACCTCGGCGGCAGCTTCGCGTTCGAGAAGAATACTTTCGTCAGTCTTCGCTGGTTCAGCGCCAAGCAAATCGACGGAGTCGAACTCGCCGGCGCCGACAGCATCCAGTCGGGACTGCCGCTCGCCATCGACGTGCTGCAACTCGACATCAACTCCGCGTTCTAGAGGCTGCCATGTTGCGCACAACGAGTTTGGGTCTAGCTGTGCTCCTGTCTTCGTCGATCGGGGTGCTCACGGCGCATGGCGCCGACGAGGATCAGACCACGCGCGTCAAGGAAATGCTGCACCGAACCCAGGAGGCTCTGCGCCAAGCACAGTCCGACAACGCCGAATTGGCACGCGCCAAGGCCGACGCCGAACGGAAACTAGCGGCGGCGACGGGCGAACTCGCGGCTCAGCAAAACGGCGCCAAGACCACTCAGGCCGCACTCAGCGCGAAACTGACCGCCGTGGAGGGCGGGCGCAGCGTGCTCGAGGGCAAGTTGCAGGATGCAGAGGCGCACCTCGCCGCCGCCAATTTCAAACTCAGCGAGACCAATCAGGAACTCGCGGCGCGCGCCGCCGAACTCGCGGAGGCGAAGTCGGCCTTGGATCGCAGCACGGCGTCGATGACCAGTTGCGAGGCGAAGAATCTGACGCTCTACGGATACGCCCTGGAACTCCTGGATCGGTACAAGAAGAAAGGCGTTTGGGCCGCGCTCGCGCAGAAGGAGCCAGTACTCGGGTTCAAGGAAGTCGGCGTCGAAAACGTGCTGCAGGAATACCAGCTCAAGATCGACGCACAAAAACTCAAGCCCTAGCGTTTTCGAGGAGCCCCAACGATGAAGATACGGCCGCTGTCCGCGCTGCCCCGCATGGCATTGCTGTCCCTGTCGCTCGCGACGAGCATTTCCGTTGCCGCGAGTCCGTTCGCTGGCACGTGGACCTTGCAGCCGGAGGCGACGACGTTCGAGCAGCGGCCGCTCGATCTCATGATAGAGCGCGGCAGCTTCCGGCGCAGCGACTGCGCCAAAGTGGTGGAAGTGGCGGCCGATGGCGCGCAGCACGCAGTCAAGGATCAGCCGCTTTTCGACAGCATGTCGGTGCGCATTCGCGACTCGCGCCAAATCGACGTCGTACAAGACCTCGGCGGCAAGCAAACCTGGAAGGCGGAGTACACGGTCGCCAAGGACCGTCAATCCATGACGCTCGCCTACGAAGACGATCGTACGGCGCATGCCGTCACCGGCGTGATTCAATTTTCACGCCTCGGCGGCATCGTCGAGCAGGCGCATGCCTTGTCCGGGACCTGGACGGCGCAGAAGCTCATGCAAATTTCACCGAGCGCGATGACGCTCACGATCGAGGATCGAACGCCGGGCATCGCGATGACTTGGAGCGACGGGCGCAGCGTCGAGAGCAAACTCGACGCGAGCTACTATCCTCTCGGCGGGTATCTCGAAGGCGCGACAGTGTCGGTACTGAACTCGCGGCCCGATCTGCTCGCGATCAATCGACTGCAAGGGGTCGTTCCCGTCGAGGTGTCGCGCGCGATCGTCTCCGCGGATGGCGCGACACTCAGCTTCAAGCAAACCGATTGGCTATGCCGTGGACTGACGAACTTCGTCTATCATCGGTCGGGCGCGCGCGAATGACGAAAGTCATACAAAACGATGACATCCAGGCCTTGGGTACACGCCGCGCAACGAAAGTCTAGTGCCTGCGTCGACATTTTTTTCTTCCGTGTTATGACTTGGTCACACAAGCGACATTTTCCCGACGTGAATGGGTGCGAGCATGCACCCCGTAAATACACTTTTCGGGGCAATCGTTGTCCGCCGGCACGCAGAGGGACCTCACTGACTGCGGGTGGCGCTTGCGAGTTTCATCACCTTTAAGGGAGTTTTTCATGTCTTCAAACTTTGGCATCAAGGTCCTCGCGGGCGCGATCGCCTTGACGATCGGCGGCGCCGCAATGGCGAATACGAACCTCGACGGCACGAGCACCGGCGACGTGTTCCTCAATATCGTGGACGTAACGAATGGCACCTCGTTCATGTACGACACGGGCGTCAGCCAGGCATCGTTCAACGGCAACGGGTCTTATAACTTCAACGTCGCCGATTCGAACTACGCCGCGTTCGTCGCAGGTGAGGGCGCGACCGACACGATCGACTACTCGGTGTTTTCCGCGACGAGGCCGAGCAGTACGTCGGAAATCATTTATTTTACGTCGAACGGCGCTACTTACCCCGCGCTATCCACGGCTCAGGCGGGTGTCGCCGCGAACATCAATGGTTTCGCGATAGGTGCCAATTACATCGCCAGCAGCACGAACGACAGCGTGCTGCTCAGTGGAAGCTATGCCTTCGGTGTGCCCCTTACCGAGGGTTATATTGCCAAGAATCTCTTGAATACCGTCGCAACCAACGCCGGCACTTACGGAACCGATGCATCGATCGGAACCGCCTTGGGCTTCTATGAGGACGCAGCCTCGCGCTCCGGCGGCGTGTCCGTGAGCGATGTCGCGTTCGCCGGTACCTGGGATCTGACTGCGAACGGCACCTTGACCTATACCGTTGCGAGCACGAACCCGGTTCCTCTGCCGACACCGATGCTACTGCTCCTCTCGGGCCTGGGTCTGATGGGCGTGGTCGCGCGTCGTAACAAGGCAGCCGTCTAAGCAATCAAGCGCGCGCACCGTCGGCGTCCTATGCGACGGCGGTCCGCGTTCCAGACGAATCGCCGACTCGTCGAGCCCCAACGCTCGACACGGGTTCGGCTCGGTCTGAAAAAGCATTTTTTCAACAATTGGAGATAATTTATGAGTTCATTTATCAAGAAGTCGGGCCTGGTGGCGAGCGCAGTCGCTGCCGCCCTCGGCACCGGTGCCGCCATGGCAACGGTTCCGACCGTCGCCCCCAACGCGGTGGTCTATGCCGCGGGCGGCTCCGCGGAAGTAAACCCAGTCATCGCGGCGGTTTGCCGCTTGATGACCAATGTCGACAGCTACACGGACGTTGCGGCGGGCGGCAACAGCTCTTCCTACCGCGTTCTGTATGGCGATCTCAAGGCGGCTACCGGCGGTCTCTCGGCGGGCGCGCACGTGCTCGTCCTGTACAAGTTCAACGGTGGCAGCTACGCGAACGGCGCTGTCCCGCAGACGGCTGGCGGCGGAACGCTTCCGTATCCGCAGCAGAGCGCGATTCTGTCCTCCGGCGACGGGACGACTGCGAAGGGTCAGGGCACGGTTTGCACCGTGGCGAATGGCGGCTTGCCGACCTACACCTATACAATCGGGTCGCTCAACAACAATCAACAGCCGGACTGGGGCATCACGGACGTCGAAGCGGCACTTTTTCAGGGCCCGATCAACAACCCGAATTACCCCACCGCTACTGCAACGCCGGCTGGCTCGGACCTGCTTTATGACCTCGTCGAAGGCGTAGCCGTGACCCAAGCTCTTTACAACTACAAGACCAACTTCTCCAAGGCGGAAGTGGTCGGCATCCTCGACGGCTTTTACACCGACTGGAGCCAATTGTACGGTGACAATGGCAGCCCGCTGCCCGCGGGCGGAATCATCCTGATCGACCGCAACGTCGGTTCGGGAACGAAGGCTGCCGGCAATCAGTACTTCCTCGGCTTCCCCGGCGAGGGCGCGAATGCGCTCACCCCGGAGAGCGTTACCTACGGGTACTCCGGTGCGCTGACGCTCAGCCAAACCCTGCAGGACGTGTCGGACACGAGTTCCACCGCGCAGGCGACGGATCTCGAGAATGCGAACGCCGCGGGTTTGCTCGCGATCACCGTGCTCAGCGAGGACACGCCTCCCGCAAACAACCAGAAGGTTGCGGGCGCTAATTCCTATGACTTCGTGAAGATCAATGGAGTGGCGGTCGACTCGGGCACGAGCAGCGACAACATCAATGGCAGCGTTGCGACGTCGTACATAAATGCCATCAAGGGTAACTACGACTTTTTCTATCAGCCCAACTTCAATTTCCGCCCGAGCTTCTACAATAGCGGATCGAACAATGCCGCTCTCGCGAAGGCGTTCGTGACGGTGTTCCAATCGAGCTCCTTCCCTGGCGTTGCAAGCGGACTGCAGTTCCCGCTCGCCGCTCCTGGCACCTTGGCTGATTCGGACCGCGTTACCTCGATCTCGGCGGGCGTTACCTTGGATTCGCGCGGGGGTGTTTCAACCGCGATTTTGCAGCCCGTGCTGAGTGCAGCCGGCAATTTGCCGACGGGTTCCGATCCGCTTTGAGGATGGTCTTGTCTCGTAATCGATTCAGCCCGTCGGGGTTGAAGTAAGAAGCTGGGGACTCCATGGCAACATGGAGTCCCCTTAGTTTTTCCGGGCGACGCACCGCAAGCCGATCGCGGTCACATAAGGTTAACGAACTTCGTCGCAGTGGCGCGCTACCATCTTCGGTATTGATCGAATCGATCGCGCGAAGACAGCAATGGCAAGGCATTCCGAACGACGCTCGCGTCATCCCCCATCATTGCGCGACGGTCCGGCGCGATTGCGCGAAATTCTTCGTCTATCGTATGGGCCGACTTTACTAAGCCTTTACTCCGTCGGTGCCTCCGCGGGCACGCCCGCACCCGTCCCCTTACCCACGCCCTGCCTGGCGTCGGGAAGCTGCGGCAGTTCCGTTCAGTCCTTCGTCTCTTACGGCACGGCCGGGGCCGCTGTCAGCGGCACGACGATGAACGTCACCCAGACCTCGAGTAAGGCGATCCTCAATTGGGCGAACTTCAATATCGCGAGCGGCTATACGGTTAATTTCATTCAGCCGAGCGCGACGGCCGCGGTGCTGAACAACATCTGGAGCGCAAACCCGACTGCGATCGCGGGCCAGCTGAACGCCAACGGTCAGGTCTATCTCTATAATCAAAACGGCATCGTGTTCGACAAAGGTGCTCAGATCAACGTCGCGGGCTTGAGCGCCTCGACCTTGAATTTGCCGAGCACGACGTTCGAAAACGGGATTCTCGCGGCGAATACGCCGGGAACGGTGCCCGGCCCAGTGTTCGTTGCGCCCGCGATCGGTACGGCCGGTGCGGTCACCGTGGATGCGGGCGCGACTCTCACGGCGGCCGACGGCGGTCGCATCATGCTGCTCGGTTCGGCCGTCACCAATCAGGGCACGATATCGACGCCCGACGGGCAGACCATCCTCGGCGCCGGAACGAACAGCGTCTACCTTGCCGCGAGCACGAACGCCGCGCTGCGCGGTTTGCTCATCGAGGTCAACGGGGGCGGTACGACCGGCACCGTGATCAACCAGGGACAGATCACGGCGGCACGCGGCAACATCACACTGGCAGGCCTCGTCGTCAACCAGGAGGGGATCCTATCGGCGACTACCTCCGTCAACGCGAACGGCTCGATCTATCTCGTCGCCGGGGACACGTCCGGTTCCGGCTCCTATTACAACCCGATTCCCGAAGACCCGAACAAGGTCTCGACCGCGTTCGGCGGGCTGCTGCCGAACGTCGGTGGGACACTGATCCTCGCTCCGGGCAGCGTCACCGAGGTGCTTCCCGACCCGACCGATACCGGCACCTTGACCCAGCCGCAGATCGCCGGCTTCATTCCCTCTCAAGTCGAAATGGCGGGCCGTGTCGTCGCGCTGGATGGAAATGCGACCGTGCGTGCGCCCGGAGGCCAGGTCAATGTGTACGCCGCCGGCGACCCCTACCAGCTGAACGCGGATCCCAAAGTGCCGGCCGCCGACGGCGGCAGCATTTACGTCGACAACGCCAGCACGATCGACGTCTCCGGGCTCAGCAAAGTTGCCATTCCCGTGACCGACAACATCATCCAGGTCACCCTGGAAACGGACGACCTACAGGACGATCCTTTGCTGCGGACCGGTTTTCTGCACGGCACTACCGTAACCGTCGACGTCCGAGATCCGCCTTCGCTGTTCAACGTGACGCCCTACGCGGACAACATCGGTTCCACGGTTCAGCAGATTCTGACCGCGGCCGGCTCGATCGATCTCGACGCCACGGGCTCGGTGATCACCCGCGCCGGATCTACCTTGAACGTATCCGGAGGCAGTATCGCTTATCAAGGAGGCGTGGGACCGAGCACGACCAATTTGCTCGCCGCGAATGGACAGGTCTACAACATCGCGACCGCGCCGAGCGACATTCCCTACGTCGCCATCGCCAACAATTATTCCTATACGGACCCCACCTGGGGTACCACGAACAAAGGCAACGGACAGAGCTACTATCAAGGATACACGCAGGGCGCCAACGCTGGCACGATCACGGTCGCGGCACCCGCGGTCTACCTGCGCGGCGATCTGTCGGCCGCGACCGTCGACGGTTTGAACCAACGCGCGCCCGCCACCCTCCCTGCCGGCGGAACCCTCGTCGTCGGTTGCGGCAGCTGCACGACGAACAGTGTGACCAATCCGGCGCCGAATTACGGTCTCGATGGCGGCGTGAGCTTCGCGAATGGGCTCAGCGACAACTTGAACGGCAACGTGATCGTCGATGGCTACGTGGTCTCGTCCGTTTCCCTACCCTCACTTACGACGCTGTCGCCGACCCAACTCGAACAGAGCGGCTTCAACACCCTCGAGGTATTCAGCAACGGCAGCGTGGTGCTTCCGGCGGGCACCAACATTTCGCTGGCGGCCAACGGTGGGTTCACGGCCAAATCGACCGCGTCGATCGCAATCGATGGCAACATCACCATACCCGGCGGTTCCGTGAGCCTGGCCACGGCGAGCGGTGGCGATTTGGTGCCGCACGACGTGAGCCTCGGCGCCAACGCGATCATCGACGTCAGCGGTTCGTGGACCAACGATGCGCCGACCGTGACGCTGCAGCCGGGCACGGCGCCGACCGTCGTCAACGGCGGCAGCGTGAGTATCGCAGCAGACGGCGATGTCATGCTCGAGAAGGGGAGCGTCGTCGACGTTTCGGGAGGCGCCTGGCTCAACGATGCCTCGAAATTGACGACCGGTTCTGCCGGCAGCATCAGCCTCGCCGCGAGTTTCAACCTCACTCCGGCGACTGCGGCGACGAGTCCTTACACGGGTGCGATCGACTTCGGCGCCAACGCCGCCTTGCTGGGCGCCAGCCTCAAAGCAGGGCAGGGCGGTACGCTGAGCCTGCAAGCCGGTTCCGTCACGGTCGGCGTGGCGCCGGCCAAGACGCCCGGCGAGTTGCTGCTCGCACCGGGGTTCTTTCAACAAGGCGGTTTTGCCCAATACAAAATCACCGGGCAGAACGACGTCATCATCGGCGATTTGCAGGATACGAGCGACGAAGGGCCGGTGACGATTTCGCCCTTGCAGCAGACACTTGCATACACGAAAAATCCGTTTCTCGAGCCCACCGGAACGCCGCTATCGAGTTTCACGCAACTCGCGACGCTGCCGCAGTCGCTGCGTCAGCCCGCGAGCGTGAGTTTCATCGCGACGGGCAACGATGTCTCCGGCGCCGAGGTCGGCGATGTCACCCTCGCGCAGGACGCGAGCATCGTCACCGATCCAGGTGCGAGCGTGTTCCTCGGTGCCTACGGATACACGGGCAGCGTGCGGGTCTATGGTTCGATCTACGCTCCGGCCGGCGCCATCGCCCTCCAGGTCGTCAACCCGACGACTCCGCAGTTGCAATCCTCCGCGGATCCCGGTTACGTCGCCGGCCAGGAAGTATTGCTTGGTCCCGATGCGAAACTCTCCGCCCCCGGCTACGTGGAGTCCAACACGCTCAACGAACTCGGCTACCTCGAGGGATCGGTGCTCGGCGGTGGGTCGGTCTCGCTGATCGCGACCAAAGGCTACGTCGATACGGAACTCGGTTCGCTGATCAACGTCAATGGGGCCGCGGGTGTGCTGGACGTGCAGACGTCCACCGGTGTGACGCCAACCTTGATTGCCGGAAATGCAGGTTCGATCACGATCGAGGCGCGCGAAGGCATCGTACTCCAGGGCGGCCTGCTTGGTCAGGCCGCCGCCTACGACGGCGCCACGGTGAACACGGCCAGTGGCGGTACGCTGACCGTCGCACTCGGCCCAACTTACAGCTACACGACCACGACCGGCAACGATACCGGCACTTATCCCACGCCCATCCATACCTTGACGATCGCCGGGCAGGGTAGCGATGGTCTACCCGCCGTGCCTCCGTCGAATCAGCTGTTGCCCGGAACCGCCGTGGTCGACGCCAGCACCGTGGCGGGCGGTGGTTTTGCCAACGTCACGCTCACGAGCGCCGATACGATCGCGTTTGCCGGAACGGTCAACCTCCAAGCGAATGCCAGCCTGACCCTCGACGCGCCGGTGTTCACCGCCGCCCACGGGACCCAGGTGAATTTGAGTTCCGCTTACGTGGCGGTCGGCAATTTCCTCAACAACACCGACTATTTCGATCCTAATACCGGTAGCCCCAACGCCGCCGCGGTCTTGAATCCGACGTCCGGCACCGCGATCCTCAACGTCAACGCTCAACTCATCGACATCCGGGGAATTAGCGGATGGAACGGTTTCGCCCAGGAGAATTTCACCAGCAGCGGCGACCTCCGTTTCGTGAACGGTCAGAACGACATCACGGCGCCGCCGTCGATCGGCATTGCCGGCGATCCTGCTCCCCCACCGTCCTTCGAGGGCGCTTTCAACACCTCGGCAACGCTCAATCTAAGCGCTGCACAGTTGTACCCCACGACCGCGACGCAATTCGCCATCAATGACACGCCGATCGAGACGGGTGGTGCTTCAGCGCCGTCCGCGGCCGTGGTCACGATCGCCTCCTCGCTGCCCAGCGGCGGTGCGGTGCCTGCGACTCCCTTGTCCGCCGGCGGCAGTATTGCGATCAATGCGACCACGATAGAACAGGCGGGCATTTTGCGAGCGCCGGTCGGTGAAATCGCCTTGAACGGCACGCCGATCGAGAATGCCCAAGGCACGATCACCACGCCGGGGAGCGTCACGCTCGCGAGCGGCGGCCTTACCTCCGTGTCGGACGCCGGCCTGACGATACCGTATGGAGCGACCTCGAACGGCACGCAGTGGACCTATTCCAACGCCGCCTCGTTTACCGAGGTCCTGACCCAACCGCCGGCCAAGCAGATCAGCCTCAACGGTTCGAACGTGACCGTGAACAGCGGCGCCACCGTAGACCTCTCGGGCGGGGGCGACCTCTACGCCTATGAATTCATCGCGGGCGAAGGCGGCTCGGTCGACGTGCTCGATCCGGCGAATCTACCGGCTGCCGCGCATCCCTCGACCACGACCGTCTACACCTATGCGATCGTGCCGACCTTGGGTTCGTCCTTCGCTCCGCTCGACCCGCAATACGATCAGGGCTCTGCGGTCGCGACCGGTCAGACGATCAGCCTCTCGGGGATGCCGGGTTTGGCGGCGGGGACCTACGCCTTATTGCCCGCCCGCTATGCGCTACTGCCCGGCGCTTACGCGATCCAGGTCGTACAACAGAACAGCGCGCTCGCGCCAGGATCCGCGGTCGCGGAGCCCGGCGGCGCCTACCTCGTCGCCGCGCGCTTCGGTACCGCCGGCACCACCGCACAGTCGAGTCTGACCTCGACCGTGCTCGTGGCGTCGGACGCCACCGTGCGTACCGAATCGCAGTACACCGACACCTATGCGAATGCCTTCTTCAATGCCGTGGCCACGGCCAGCGATACGGTCGCACCGCGCTTGCCGGCCGACGCGGGTCAACTCGTGCTGTCGGCGGCCAATTCCCTGTCGCTGAACGGCACGATCGCATTCACGCCGGGCAGCTTCGTGTCCGGCACGACCGCCAGCGGCGCCAACATCACGCAACAAGGTCTCGGCGGCGACGTCGCCATCACGGCGCAAAATCTGGTCGTCGTCGATGCAGCCGCCGCACAAGCACCGGCGGCCACGGGTACCGTGCAACTCAACGTGCAGCAACTCGACAACCTCGATGCGCAGACCCTGATACTCGGGGCGAGCAGCACGACCATCGCCGCGGGCGAGCAGCTCAATGTCGGACCGACGCTCAGCGTCGAATTGAAGAACACCACGCCGCTGACCGCTCCCGAAGTGATCCTCGCGGCAGCGGATTCGGTCAGCGTCGATCCGGGCGCTGCCGTGACCGCCGGCAGCAGCGCAAAGCCCGTTCAGAGCGCGACGCTCCTTCTGCCCGGCGGAGGCTCCTTGCTGCGCGTGTCCAACGGCGCCGCCGATCCGCTGACGATCGATCCCACCACTTTGCCGGCGGTGCCGACCGGTACGGTCACGATCGGTGCGGGCGCCAATGTACAGGCGACCGGCAGTCTGCTGCTTTACGGGACGAACACGACGACCTTGGCGCCGGGCGCGCAGATCTCGGCGCCCTCGGTGAGCCTCTATTCGAGCGCCGTCAACCTCGGATCGGCGCCCGCCGATGCCGCGGGCTTGACCTTGACCAGCCAGCTGCTCGGCAGCTTGAAGGGGCTCACCGAACTCACGATCGGGAGCACCTCGACGATCAATTTCTATGGCGCCGTACAGTTGGGCACTGCGGCCTCTGCCACCCCGAACTTGAACAGCATCACGCTCGACGCCGCGGGTCTCGGTGGCTACGGCAGCGGCGACAAGGTGCTCGAGGCGGGAACGGTCACCTGGCTGAACTCTAGCGGCAACACGGCGAGTTTCACGGGCACGCCGGACGGCACTGGCGCTCTGCAACTCGTAGCAACCGCGACTTCAGCGTCGGGCTCCGGCCAGATCAATCTCGGCGCGGGCGACAAGACGGTCAGCGGCTTCACTGCCGTGAACCTTCAAGCCGCGGGCGACATCGTCGGACAGGGGACGGGTTCACTCGAGGTCGCAACACCATCGACACCTTTGAATCTCACCAGTGTGGCGCTGATCGGTGCTGCCGGTGCCACGCAGAGTCTTACGACCACGGGCGCGGTGACGATCACGGGCAGCAAGGCGGGCAATGAGCAAGTGCTGCCTGCGGCCGGTCTGGGTGCGGCCTTGACGGTCCAGGGCGCTTCAATTGCTCAGAACGGCAACATTGATCTGCCCGCGGGCGATCTCGGCTTATCCGCGACCAGCGGCAACCTCAGTCTGGGCTCGGGCTCGGTCACCTCGACTGCCGGCGCCGTGCAAAATTACACGGTGACCGAGGCGGTCGCGCCGGGCGGCAACATCAGCCTGGCCGCGACCACCGGTAATGTCGTCATCGGCAGCGGCGCAACGGTCTCGGTCGCCGGCTATTCCTCGTCCTCGGTAAACGGTGATGCCGGAACCTTGAGCATATCGGCGCCGCTCGGCAGTTTCAGCTATGCCGGCAGCAAGATCTCGGGCGCGGCCGCCACGGGGCAGAACGCCGGCAATTTCAGCTTGGACGCTGCCTCGGGCCTCAGCGGCAGCGGTTTCAGCACGCTCGATACCATGCTCGCCGCGAGCGGCTTCGCCGGCACGATCGACTTGCGCTCGCGCAATGACGCCGCGGTCTCGATTACCGGCGACGTCAAGGCGGCAAGCTTTACGCTGAGCGTCGATCAGGGTTCGATCGAAGTCGGGTCGAATGCCGTGCTCAACACCAGCGGCGGCGCGACCACGAACACCGACGGCGGTGCGATTGCGCTCTGGGCCGGGACCGGTTTGCAAGTCGCTGGCGGCGCGAAGTTGCTCGCGAATGCGGGCGGCGCGGGCCCTACGGGCGCGAACGGCAGCGCACTCGCATCGATGGGCGGCGACATCACGCTGGCGACGGCCACTGGCATGCTCAGCATCGCCGGCGGATCAGCGCAGCAGCCGACGACGATCAGCATGCAAGGCGGGGGTGGGGCCGCCACCGACGGCAGCTTGACCTTGCGGGCGCCGCGCACCGCCGACGATAGCGAAGTGCAGATCACGATCGCCAATCCCTCAGGTCTGAACGTCGTCAGCCGCAATCCCGTGATCGTCGAGGGCTTCAAGACCTACCTCGCCTCGGCTCTCGGCAATACCGACTCTGGCTGCGGCAACGGCGGTGGCTGCGACATCAACGACACCACCGGTATGCTGTTCAGCGATGCGCAAAGCTTCGTCGCGAACACCGGCGCCATCGTCGCCTCGCTCGGATTGACGAACCTCGAGGTGCGGCCGGGCATCGAAGTCGACAGCACCGGCGACCTCATCGTCAACAATACCTCCGGGGCTTGGAACCTCGCGAGCTGGGACGCGGCGCTTGCCGCGAGCGAGCCGGCGAACTCTGCAGGCGTCGCGACCGGCGTGCCGATCAATCTTACGCTGCGCGCCGCGGGTAACTTGATATTCGAGAGTTCCTTGAGTGACGGATTCACCGAGCCGGTGGTCACCGGACGAGGGCGGGCACCGCCGACCCCGCCGGCGCCCTCGGCATGGATCCTCGGGCAGCCTTCCGGCGCCTCCTCGGACTCTGCTACTTATATGCTGACCGGCGGCGCCGATTTGTCCTCGGCCAATCCGCTCGCCGTGATCGCGCAACCGGTAACGGCTTCGAGCCTCGGAGTACCGCCCAACAGCGGCAATGTCATTCTGACACCAGGTAACCTGATTCGGACCGGCACTGGCAACATCGATATCGCCGCCGGCGGCGACGTGCTCCTCGGCTATTCGGTCGGTGACGCCAACGGCAACCTCTATGACTCGGGGGTCTTGCAGGTCGCCGAATCCGATCCACTGAGCTCGGTCATCTATACGGCCGGCGTGCCATCGGTCTTGAGCGCTGCTCAGTCGGCTCTGTTCATCGCGCCCACCTTGCCACGACCGCCTATCGGCAAAGTGCAGGCCGTCGCCAGCTATCCGACCGATGGCGGCAACATCACGATCGCCGCGAGCGACGACATCCGGAGCGCGCCGAGCACCCAGCTGATTTCGGACTGGCTGTGGCGCCGCGCCCCGACCACTGCGGGTGTCGCCGTGGCACCCGGCAACGAAACGACCTGGTGGGTCATGTTCAGCGACTTCGAACAGGGCATCGGCGCGCTCGGCGGCGGTAATCTGTCGTTGAGCGCCGGCAGAGACATCGTCAACGTCTCGGCCGTCGTGCCGACGACCGGCCGGGTCCTCGTCGCCGCGGACGGCACGCCCGCGGTGTCGGATCTCGTGCTGACCGGTGGCGGTACCCTGCAAGTGCAGGCGGGCGGCAGCATTTATGGCGGTCTTTACGAGGACGACTGGGGGAATGCGTCGATCGCTGCCGGCGGAGCGCTGAGCTCGAGCGCCGATTCGACCTTCCAACAGGAAATCAGCGCTGCCAACCTCGCGCAGCTTCCCAGCCCACCGCCGAACGGCACCGAGGTTTACCCGATCCTCGCGGTCGGCAACGGTGTATTCACCGTGAATGCCCGCACCGGCATCGAGCTCGACGGTGTAATGAACAGCACTACGCTGCCGCTACTCAGCACGAACGTTTCCGAGTTCAGCGGCGATACGGGGACCTTTTTCGCTTATGCACCGACCGACAATCCCAGCACGCTCAACCTCATCAGCGCGGGCGGCAACATCACGCTCGATCGCGACGTCGACACCAATATTCCGATCGTCGCCCTATCCGCCCAGGGGCTCACGTACACTTACAACGCCAATCCTTCAGGCTATACGGCACTCTATCCCTCGACGCTCAATGTCGTCTCGCTGAGCGGCGACATCGACCTGGGCAGCACGGCCACTGGATCGTTGGCCGCTCAGAACGGTGTGGATATCACCCTGTACCCGTCCGCGACCGGTACCTTGAACCTCTTGGCCGCCGGCTCGGTCAACAACGATGGCGGACAGTACATCATCACGGTTTCGCAGGCCGATCCGACCCAGGTCCCGAACTTTCTGGCGCCTCTGCAGGTGCCGATATTCAATGGCGTCAGCGGCGTCGCGCTGCCCGCGCTGCCCTTGCACCAGAACGACACTCAACCGGTTTACGTCGTCGCCAACAGCGGCGGGATCGGCTCCGGAATCATGGAGTTTCCCAAGGCTGCGGACGTCGTGGCCGGCGGCGACATCACCGATCTCAATTATATCGGCTCGAATCTCAATCCCTCGGACGTGACCCTGATCGCGGCGGGCGGGTCCATCAATTACTCGACGCCGACGGCGCCGATCACGAACATTCTCGAACCGAACGCGAACGGCATCAGCCTGGCGGGTCCGGGCTTCCTGGAAGTCCTTGCCGGCGGCTCGATCAATTTGGGCGACGCGGCGGGCATCGTCACGACCGGTAACTTGAGCGACGTGCGCCTGTCCTCCGCGGGCGCCACGATCGTCGTCGGCGCGGGTCTAGGTGCGAATACGGCGGGCGGCATGCGCCAGCCCGCGTACCAGAACTTCATCAATGCCTATCTTGCGCCGACGAGTTCCGGAGCGCCGAGTAGCTATGCCCCCAATCTGATCGCCTATATGCAGCAGCTCTATCCGACCACCGACGCCACTTTGAGTTATGGCGCGGCGCTGAGCGCGTTCGACAGCCTGCCGCAAGCGCAGCAACTACCGCTGATCGCGGACGTCCTCAGCGACATCTTGAGCGCCACCGGCCTCGCTCATACGATCCAGGGCGCGAGTTACGCGCCCGGCTACGCGGCGATCGACAGCTTGTTTCCGACGAAGGATGCGGCTGGCAACGCGCTGAGCTATAGCGGCGATCTCAACATGTTCTACAGCCAGGTCAAGACCGAGCAAGGCGGCGATATCAACGTACTCGTTCCGGGCGGTTCGGTCGTGGTCGGCGTCGCGAATCCACCGGCGTCCTTGGACACGGTCAAGGCCGTGCCGGTCTCGCCCCAGATCACGATACCGGCCGCCGTCAATCTCGGTCTCCTCGTGCTCGGTCAGGGTGCGATCCAGGGTTTTGCCAACGAGGACTGGACCGTCAACCAATCGCGCATACTCACCCTCGAGGGCGGCGACATCATCCTCTGGGCCTCGAACGGCAATATCGACGCGGGCAAGGGCGCGAAGAGCGCCTCCGGTGCGCCGTCGCCGACCATCGAGGTCAATCCTCAAACCGGAGACGTCTACGTGGATCCGAGCAATGCCGTTTCCGGCAGCGGTATCGGCCAATTGTTGACCGTGCCCGGCATCAAGGCGGGTCTGGTCAACTTGATCGCACCGAAGGGCGACGTCAATGCCGGCGATGCGGGCATCCGCGTCGCCGGCAACTTGAACATCGCGGCCGTGCAAGTCATCGGCGCGGGCAATATCACCGTCGTCGGCACCTCGACCGGCGTGCCGACCTCCGAAGCCGGCGCATTCGCGGGTGCGCTGTCCGGTGCAAACAACCTGGGAGACGCGGGCAAGAGCGCGGTTGACCAATTGACCCAGGATCTTGGCAACACGGCGAATTATCAGCAATTGACGGACAGTCTCGCGCCCGCATTCATCGTCGTGAAGATGTTCTGCCTCGGCATCGAGTGCGAGCAGAACTGAGGGGCATGGCGCGCGTGCAGTTGCTGGCGCCCGCGACATGCCCTCGCTGCGACCGGCGCGACTCGCTCAGCGCGCGATCGCGGTCTGCGGGCTGAACGGCGCGCTGTTGAGCGAGATCTGATCGCCCGACTCGATGTCGAGACCATCGGCTATGCCAAATTGCCGGGCGCCGAAAGCGGGTACGCTCAGCTGCACGGGCGAGGTTTCGTGTGTGCGCGCGCTGGTGATCAATAGTTCGACGGTGATTTCTGCGTCCGATCGATTCAGGATGCTGCCCTCGATTTGATCGCCATGATCGCGGCGATGGCGAAAATGCAGTTCGACGGGCATCGCGGAACCCGCGCTTGTGGCCGGTTCGGCGTTGATCTTGGCGAGGGTCGGCGTCAGGGCCGCCGCCGCCGCGGGGGCTCCCCCGGCAGGTGCGGCGTCGCTGGCGCGTGAATCGATCGCGACCGCCCCGCTGCCCGCGAGATTGCGCGTCCCCGCGGGGGCCGGCTCCGGGTTCGCGGACGGCAACAAGCTCGTCGGTTGACGCTGCCACCACAGGAACGCGAAGCTCATGCAGAAGACACTTACGATGGTGACAGTCAAAGTAGTTGCACGCGGATTCATCGTGCCAGGCTACGGCAAGCAGAAGAAATTCTGGTGACACGCTCGCGTCAAATCGCGAGCGACTTGCTGTAGTACGGTCTTCCAATCGCCCGCCGCCGGCTGCCGATACAGCTGCACGCTCCCATACCAAGGACTGTCGCGCCGTTCGAGCAGCCAGCGCCAATCCGGATTGAACGGCAGCAAGATCCAGGTCGGCTTGCCCAGCGCCGCGCTCAAATGCGCGATGCTCGAGTCGACCGCGAGGACGAGATCCAAACCGTCGATCAAGCCGGCCGTGTTCGGGAAATCGAGCTCGGCACCGAAATCGCGGATCCCGGGATGCCCGGCGAGCGCTGCTCGATCAGCTTCCCGGACGTCGACCTGCAGACAGACATAGTCGTACTTGGGCGGCAGATGAGGAGCGAGTTCGGCGAGCGCGATGCTGCGCTTGTGATCGTTCTTCTGTTTCGCGTTGCCGCTCCACGCGAGACCGATCCGCGGCGTCGCGCCGCGCGGCCAGCGCTCGCGCCAGCGTGCCGCCAACACCGGGTCCGCGCGCAGGTACCCTTCCGGGTGTGGGATCGTCGCTGCCGTCGTCCGAAACGCCAGCGGCAGGCTCATCAAGGGACAATGGTAGTCGAACGGGGGCAGGCGCTCGCCCTTCGGGATCAGCTCGGCAACCCCCGACAGATTGCGCATCAGCGTCGCCAAGGCCGGCGGCACTTCGAGCAACACTCTCGCCTGCAGCCCCGCGACCGATTCGGCATAGCGGCAAAATTGCAGGCTGTCGCCGAGACCTTGTTCGCCATGCAGCAGGATCGTTTTGCCCGCGATCGGCGCGTTGCCCAACCACAGCGGCTGCGCGAACTCCCGCCGCTCGTTCGCGACCGAACCGCTGAGGTTGCGCCAACGCCATTCGTAATCCTCCCAGCCGCCAGCGAAATCCCCGTTGAGCAGACGGGCGATGGCCCGGTTGAAATAGCCTTCCGCGTAGTCTCGTTTCAGCGTAATCGCCCGATCGTAGCTGTCGATCGCGGCGGCCGGCTCGTTGCGTGCCATGTACACATTGCCGCGATTGCAATGGGCCTCGTGGTAGTCGGGTTTGAGCGCGACGGCGCGTTCGTAGCCGGCCAGCGCCTCCTCGAGGCGACCCAGTTGGTGGAGGACCAGTCCGCGATTGAAATGTGCCGCGGCCAGTTCCGGCTCGATCTCGATCGCCCGTTCGTAGTCGCGCAAGGCCTCGTCCCAGCGGCGCAATTCCCGATATGCATTGCCGCGGTTCGAATGCGCGACGGCGTCCCGCGGTCGCAGAGCGATTGCCCGCGCATGGCTCTCCAAGGCCTCCTCCCAGCGCTCCAGGCCCTTCAGCGCCAAGCCACGGTTGCCCCACGCCTCGGCATAGTCGGGTTTGAGCGCAATGGCGCGCTCGTAGGCGGCGAGCGCTGCCGATGGGCGCTGTAAATCGAGCAGCGCGTTACCGCGGTTGAAATGCGCTTCGGCAAGATTCGGGCGCAGGAGCAGCGCGCGGTCGTGGCTGGACACCGCCTCGGCATAGCGGCCGAGCTTATGCAGCGCATTGCCGCGGTTGTAGTGCGCTTCCGCGAAATCCGCCTGCAGGGCAAGCGCGTGGTCGTAACTCGATACCGCCGCTTCGCATTGCGCCAGGGCATCAAGGGCTAGGCCGCGATTGCAATGCGCGGCCGCATGCGTGGGCTGTAGCCTTAGCGCCCGTTCGATCAGTCCCAAAGCCTCGCCAGGCCGCCCGGACTGAATCGCGAGCACGCCCAGCAGATGCAGGGCGTCGAAATGCCGCGGCTCCAGCGAGAGTACGGCCTCGTAGTGCAGCCGTGCCTGCGTGGTTTCCCCGCGACGGTGATGGTCCAGCGCGAGGCGCAAGCGCGCCGCGATGCTCGGAGCCGCCAAGTGGCGACTCATGCGAGCCGGGCGCCGGGGAACCGCGCCAAGAGACCGGCAGCGAGTTCCTCCAGCACCGGTCGCCAATCGCCGATCCGCGCCTGGCGCAGCAGCCGTAACGAGGGATACCAGGGGCTGTCGGTGCGTTCCAGCAACCAGCGCCAATCGGGATTGAAGGGCAACAAGACCCAGGTCGGCTTGCCCAAGGCGCCGCTCAAGTGAGCGACGCCGGTATCGATGCTGACGACGAGGTCGAGGCAATCGCACAGCGCCGCGGTGTCCGAAAAATCGTGCAGCTCGTCCGCGAATGAGCGCAGATCGGAACGGCTGCGCAGCAGTTCGGCGTCGGCCTGAGAGAGGTCTTTTTGAAGACTCACGTAGTCGATGCCGGCGGGCAAACACGCCGCGAGATCGGCGAGCGACACCCGGCGATTATTGAGTTGCACCTGACTGCCCGCCCAGACGAGTCCGACCCGAGGCCTGGTCCGCTCTCCGAGCCGCTGCTCCCAGCGCTGTCGATCGCTCGCGTCGCTGTAGAGATAGCGGCCCGGTGCAGGCAGATTCGCGAGCGAAGTATTGAACAGCAAGGGCAGGCTCAAGAGCGGTACGGTCAAATCGCTTGCCGGTCGTTCGCCGTCCTGAGGCAGCACCCGCACCGAGCCCTCGAGCGACCGCATCAAGCGCAGGAGGGGTGGTTGAACCTCGAAAATCACCTGCGCACCGGCGCGCTCCAGTAAAGGCAGATACCGACAGAATTGCAGGCTGTCGCCGAAACCCTGTTCGGCACGCACGAGCACGGTCTTGCCGGGAACCTCAGCCAAGCTGCTTGCGGGAACGCCGGCCGGCTCGAGATACCGCTTGCGACGCCACTCGAACTGCGCCCAGCCGCGCTCGAATTCGCCTTGCAAGAGCAAGGCGACCGCTTTGTTACAGTGGATCTGCGCGTCATCCGGCTGAAGTGCGAGGGCCCGGTCATAGCTCTCGATCGCTGCATCGAGTCGATTGAGTTCGTTCAACAAGTTGCCGCGGTTGCCCAAGATTTCAGCGAGCTCGCCTCCCGCGGCGAGTGCCCGATCGTAACTGGTAAGCGCTTCCTCGAGTCGTCCCAAGGAGCGCAAGGACCGCGCGCGCAGGAACAAGGCGGGGACCTGGTCGCCGGCAATCGCCAGCACATGGTCGACGCTCGCCAAGGCTTCCATGTGCCGCTCCAGGTCCTGCAGCAGCGCGCAGCGGCAGAGATAAGCATCGGTGTTTCGGGCGTCGAGGGCGATCACGCGATTGAAACCGGCCAAGGCCTGTTCGGGCCGCTGCAACCGGCGCAGGATCGTCGCGCGATTGAAATGCGCTTCGACGAAACCGGGCTGCAGCGCGAGCGCCGTCTCGTAGCTCGCGACGGCGTCTTCGAGATGCCCGAGCGATTGCAGGGCGGAGCCCCGATTGCTCCAGACGACTGCATCCATCGGCTGGGCCTTGACCGCCCGGTCGAATAGCGTCATCGCGGACCGTCCGTCGCCGCTGCGCAAGGCAAGCACGCCGGACAGATGCAGAGCATCGAAATCGCCCGGATTTCGCCGCAGGATCTCCTTGCAGGCCTTCTGCGCCAAGCGCAGCTTGCCTTGGGCCATGAAACTCGCGGCCTCGGCGAGTCTCGCAGCCGCTCCGGGCCGACCGTCAGGAGGATTCAGCAAGCGCGAACCTCCGGATCAATTCGGCGCGCACGCGCTCGAGGACCCCGCTCCAGTCGCCGGCAGTTGGCTGGCGAAAGAGCCGCGCCGTTGGATACCACGGGGAATCGTCGCGGTCCAGCAGCCAGCGCCAGTCCGGCGGCTGAGACAACAGTACCCAGAGCGGAACGCCCAAGGCGCCGCCGAGATGCGCGACACTGGTATCGACGCTAATCAATAAATCCAGGCACCGACAGACGGCTGCCGTGTCGGCGAAGTCTCGCAACTCGGCGCCGATGGGCAAGATCGCCGCGCGCGACTCGAGTGCGTCCCGGTCGTGATCGCGCAACTCTTTTTGGACGCTGACGTAGTCTATGCCGTCGGGCAAAAGCGGGAGCCACTGCGCGAGGCGCAGGCTCCGATTGCGATCGTTGACCTGCAGTGGGTTGCCGCTCCAGACGAGCCCCACGCGGGGCTTGGTCCTTTTTTCGCCCAGGCGCGAGTGCCACAGGGCGAGGCGCTCGGCCGGCGCCTCGAGATAGGGAACGGCCGCGGGTATCGTCTCGAGACTCGTCGCAAAAGCTCGCGGCAGACTCAGCAAGCGACAGCGATAATCCGCAGCCGGTCCGCTTTGACCGGGCAGCAGAACGCCGACCAGGTGCGGGAGCGGCTCGAACAACGGGTGCAGAGCCAGCGGGGCGCGCAGAAAAATCCGTGCACCGCGCTCGGCGACCAAGCTCAGGTAACGCGCGAATTGGATCGTGTCGCCCAGGCCCTGCTCGGCCGAAACGATCAAGGTCTTGCCCGTGAGGCGTTCCCGTCCGCTCCACGCCGGCAGAGCCGCATCGATCTCGTCTTGCAGCGCCGCTCGATCGCCGAGTCGGTGCCGCCATTCGTAATCCCGCCAGGCGGCGGCCATGCGACCGGCGAGCAATAGCGTGGTACCACGATTGAAATGCGCCTCGGCGAAGTCGCGCTCGTGCGCGATAGCCCGGTCGAAACTCACGATCGCTTCGCCCAATCGACCGAGTAGCTTCAATACCGAGCCGCGATTGCAATGGGCGGCGGCATGATCGGGCCGGATCGCGAGCGTGCGATCGAAAGCGACGAGCGCCGCCTCGAAGTCGCACGCTTCCGCCAGCATATTGCCGAGATTGAAATGCGCCTCGTAACAACGCGGGTCGAGCGCGATCGCGCCTTGATAAGCGGCGAGCGCCGCATCGCGGCGGCCGAGTTCCTTGAGCACATTGCCGCGATGTACTTGGGCGTGCGGATAAGCCGGGCGCAGCGCGAGCGCCCGCTCGTAGCTGAGCAAGGCCTCATCGAGGCGACCCATCGTCTTCTGCACGTTGCCGCGACCGAAGTGGGCTTCGGGGTAGTCGGCCTTGAGCGCGAGCGCCTGTTCGTAGCCGGCCAAAGCCGCGCTCGAGCGCCCGAGCTCGGCGAGGACGTTCGCACGATTGCAGCATGCGATCGCGTGATCGGGTTGCAGTGCGACGGCCCGATCGTAACTCGCGAGCGCCGCCTCGGGCCGCTTGAGCGCTTGCAGCGCCGTGGCCCGATTGCAATGTGCGCCCGCATGACGCGGGTTGACCCGTAGGGCTTTATCGATCCACTCGAGTGCACGACGGGGCTCCTGCGTCTGGGCCGCGATCACGCCCGACATATGCAGGGCATCGAAATGCCGGGGATCGAATTTGAGTATCTCCGCGTAGAGGCGGCGTGCCGCGCTCAGCTGACCGCGCTGATGAAGCGCGTTGGCTTGCTGAAGTTTCGCGGCGATCTGGGAGCCGGCCACGGGAAGCGACGAATACGCATTGTCCATGAACGCGAATTTCGACCGCTGGCGATGACACTATCGTGACAGCCGCGCGGCAATCGCGCGTCGCGCACCGGAAGCCCCGGATTGTTGCATCCCCGTGACAACCGGTCGTGGGTGCCCGTCTGCGCCAAGAATTACCCGTTTCCTAGAAAACGTCGTAAGAAAAACATCCAAGCGACTGATCTATGAACTCCGATCGTAGTGCTTATGGTCGAGCGAATGATTTCAGGAGCGGCACGTTATATGTGAAACTCGTCACATAAGTGCCATTCTCACGACACACTTTCGACCTACGATGTCGTCCATTCGGTCCTACACAGTGGTTGCGAAAAGGGGTCATGGTGGTCGAGCAACGTAAACAAGCTGTTTCGATTCGGCTCGGTGAGAGCGACATTCGGCATATCAAGCGCGTCGCCAAACGCCTGGGCGTGCGCGATTCGGACATCATCCGATTCGCGATCAAATGGAGCCTGAGTCGCATTGCGCCTCTGTGCGATCCGGCGATCACCGGGCGCAATCTCGTGCCAGTGCTGGTCGAGTCCGGCGACGAGTTGATACGCCACTTCGAACTGGATGCCTTTCGTCTCGAGGCAATCATCAACGAGGGCGTGGAGGAAGACCGGCGCGTCGACCGGGACGACGTCGCGTTGCTCGCCATGAGCGGTTTACGCGAGGAGTACCTGGTCCTGCGCCTCAAGGACGGCAAGACGAACGCCGCCGATGGGGGTCCGTCGGCGCGATCCCTGCGCGGTTACCTCTACGAAAAGTACGTCTACCGCAGCGCCGAGGATCATGCGGTCAACGGCACGGCGCACCTCTCAGAGGGTGTACTCGCCGTCGACGCGGGCGGGCGGGTCTCGCTGCGTACGCCCGTTTCTTCTTGAGCTGCCGTGCGTTGCCCGAATTCATTATCCGTGAGGAGTCGCAAAGGTGAGGAGTAAGCAAAGGTGTTGAGTCGGCTTCAGGTACCGTTGCTCGGCGCGCTTGCCGCGGCGGCGCTATTCGCATCTCCGGCCCAATCGGATACGGTGCTCTACAATAATTCAGGGTTCATCCAGGGACAGCAGTCCTACGTCCAGTCCTTCGACATCACGGCGCCGGGTGTCTTGACGGTCAGCTTGTCGAACATCCCGTGGCTGGATGCGATCGCCGATCTGAGCTGTTTTCTCTCGACTCCGAGCGGCATGCTCCAGGGTTCGCTCATGGGCGCCGGCACGGAACAGTTCAGCGTTCAACCGGGCATGCTTTATGCGCATTGGTATGGCGACGCCGATGGCAATTACGGCATCGGCGTGTACGGACTCGAAGTCCAGTTCCAAGCCGGCGGGACACCCGTCCCCCTGCCGACGGCATTGATTCTGCTGTTGTCGGGTCTCGGCATGTTGTGGGGCTGGCAACGCCGGCCCGATGCGCAGGAGACGTGACCGGTTCGATAGTCAGGGTTTTCGGCGAGTGTCAGTGTGTGAAAGTCCCCAGGAGTTGTGACCTTGGGACGTGTGTGAAACCCGGGAGTTGTGACCCCGGGTGTGCGTGAGCCCCAAGGAGTTGTGACCTTCGGGCTGGAGCGACCCGGGAGTTGTGTCCTCAAGGGTCGGTGTGTCGAAGGCAACGGAGCGCGGGGGTCCATCGGTCCCCGCGCCCCGAAGCCGCCCCCACCGCAGCCACCCGGAACGAAGTCGTTGTGCCAGGACAACGCATGCTCCTGCGACGACCTTGCGGTGACATTTGTCGACGACTCGTCGCGACTGCAATGAAACTCTCATAAACGCTCTCTAGACTTCCCCGTCCCGACAATCATCGAAGCGTGGCGTGTGGTTTCATCTTGGCGACAGTTCTTGGGTCTCCTCCTGTCCGCATGGCTGGGCGCGGGACTCGGTGGGGCGGCGGCGCAAACGCCGGAGCCGGCGGCTACACCGGCTCCACCGAGCGCGGTCCCGGTCGCGCAGGATGCCGGCGCGGACGCGAGCTTGGATGCCAGTTCGGATCACTATGCGTTGCGCGCCGGCGACGTCGTGCAGATTTCGGTTTGGAAGGAAACCGACTTGCAAGCCGACGTCTTGATCCGTCCGGACGGGGGCATTTCCTTCCCGCTCGCCGGCGAATTACCGGCTGCCGGCCACACGGTGGCGGAATTGACCGCCGAGCTGCAAACTCGGATACGCAAGTTCATACCCGATGCGGTCGTCACCGTGACGGTCAAGGCTGCGACCGGCAACCGGATCTACGTCTTGGGCAAGGTCAACCGTCCGGGCGACTTTCCTCTGACCGGGCCGATCGACGTGATGCAGGCCCTCACGCTCGCCGGCGGCGCGACGCCGTTCGCGAATCTCAACGGCATACGCATTTTGCGCCGCGACGGCGAGCGCCAAACGTCGCTCCGATTCCGTTACGGCGACATCTCGCGCGGACGCAAGCTCGATCAGAACATTCTTTTGCAGAACGGTGACACCGTTGTCGTTCCATGATCTCGCGAGTCGCGTCCTGGCTTGCGTGGGTTGCACTCATGTCCACCGTCGCTAGCGCGCCGGCGCGGGCGGGCGTCTGGGGTTCGCAGCCGGACTTCGGCCTGTCCGCGGACTATAATTCCAACCCGGGCTTGCTTGACGATGTGCCGCGTACCGCCGAAACCCACGCCGCCTTGACGCTGGACGCGCCGACCAGTTACGTTGGCGACGCCTTCAAGTTCTCCGCGCTGCCGAGTTTCCGCCTCAGCGACAGTCAGGGCTACTCGCAAGTCGATTCGGACTTCGAACACCTCAATCTATCCACCGAATTCGATCGACCGCGCGACACCTTCACGACGACCGCGGGTGTCGCGCAAGACTCGAGTCTGTACCGGGATTACATCTTGAACGGAGCGAGCGGCGTGCGACGGGACACGCTGAGCGGTGATCTGAACTGGGATCACCAGCTGACCGAGCGCTGGGACACGGACACCGACCTCAATTGGATGCGGGTTCGCTTCGCCGAGCCGCCCGGTATCGCGACTCTGACGGATTACCGGTATGCGAGCGTCGCGCCCAACGTCTCGTGGCTGCAGAACGAGCGCGATAAATGGACGCTCTCGCTGACCGGCGGTCGCTACGATTCCCAGGGCGGCGCCACCGAGAGCAAGAGTCTCGGCGCCCAGATCGGATTTACCGACAAGTTGTCGGAGTTATGGACCTTGGCTGCGAGCGGCGGATACTCGCGCGCCAACAATCGGGCCGAAGGCGAGGAGTGCGCTCCCGAGCTGCTGCTGTTCGGGATCTGCTACCCCATTTTAGTCCAAGTCGAGTCGAGCCAAAACGGTACGGTATTCCTGGTCAACCTCAGCCGGCAAGGAACCGAGTGGTCGTTGATCGCGAGCGCCTCCCGTCAGCTGCTGCCGTCGGGCTTTGCCTATCTATCCCGCCAAGAGTCTTATGAACTGAAGCTGGGCGACAAGCTCACGGAGCGCTGGAGCGTCGGCGCCGACGTGCATCACCTCGAGTATCAGCAGCCCGAGGCCATCGGTGCCGGCGGCAGCTTGAACGTCACCTATGCGAGTCTCTCCGCCACTTGGGCCTGGACCCCGGAATGGACCGTCACGATGGTCGCCAACCGAGTCATGGAAAGCACGGGATTTCCGCGCGTGCGCGTCGACAACAGCGGCTTCAGCGTACAGCTTTCGCGACAATTTCAATTCAAGAGCTTCCAATGATGAGTGTTACCGACATCTCCTCCCGATCCGAATCGTCGGACTTGCGCGAAAAGTGGCTGTCGTATTGGCGGCGCCGGCGCACCTTCATGATCGTCACCGCGATTGCGTCGGTCCTGACCATACTGCTCGCGATCTTGCTGCCTTCGACCTATCAGTCGACCGGCACGATACTCATCGAGCAACAGGAAATCCCCCAAGACATGGTCCGGTCGGTGATCACCTCGTTCGCCGACGAGCGCGTGCAGATGATCAGCCAGCGGGTGATGACGACTCAGAATCTGCTGTCCTTGATCGAGCGCTACGATCTTTACCCCGACATCCGTGCGAAACAGCCGAGGGAAATTCTCCTGCAGAAGTTCCACGACGACATCGGCATGCACATGATCAGCGCCGACGTCATCGATCCGCGCAGCGGCCGCCCGACCCAGGCGACGATCGCGTTCGCCGTTTCCTACAAGAGCCGCTCGCCCGATCTCGCCTTGAAGGTCGCGAACGAGTTGACGACGCTCTATCTCAACGAGAATTTGGTCTCGCGGACACAATCCGCGCAGCAGAGCGAGGCCTTCTTGAAGGAGGAGGCGCAAAAGCTCGCCGAGCACATCGCGCAGCTGGACAGCGAGCTCGCCAAATTCAAGGAAGCGCACCACGACGATCTGCCCGAGCTCGCACAGTTGAACGTCCAGGAATTGCAGCGCACCGAGTTGGATTTACGTGACGCCGAGAGCCGGATCGCGGCACTCGACTCGCAGCGTGTCCTGCTCCAGGCGCAACTCGCGCAGATCAGCCCCAACAGCCAGGTCTACTCGGATTCCGGGCAGCGCGTATTCGGACCGGAGGACAGGCTCAAGGCCCTGAAGTCGCAGCTGGCGAGCTACAAGGCGAAGTACGGCCCGAATCATCCGGATGTGCTCAGCACGCAGCGCGAGGTGGATGGCTTGCAGAAGGAGGTCGCGGCGGAAGATCAAACCGACGATCGGCTGAGGCAACTGTCGGAGGCGAAGGCGCAACTCGCGGCGGCGCTGCAAAAGTACTCCGACGAGCATCCTGACGTCATACGCCTCAAGCACACCGTCGCCAGCCTCGAGAAAGCCGTTGCCCAGGATGATGGTGCCGGGGTCCAACGTATCGCGGCGGATCATGCCGACAATCCGGTCTATATCCAGGTCAAGGGTCAGCTCGATGCGACCGAGGTCGAGCGCCGATCGGCCATCCAGAAGCGCGATGACCTGCAGGGGCGGCTCGAGAAATACGAGAAGCGCAGCGCCGAAGAACCCGAGGTCGAGCGTCAATACCAGACCATGGCGCGCGACCTGCAGAGCGCGCAGATGAAATACCAGGAGATGCTCTCCAAGCAGACCGAAGCGCAGGTTTCCGAGAATCTCGAGACCGAGCGCAAGGGCGAAAAATTTACGCTGATCGAGCCGCCGCAGCCGCCGGAGAAACCGATCAGTCCGAATCGCCCGCTGATCTTGGCCATGGGGCTGTTCCTGTCGGCGGCCATCGGCATCTGCGCCGTTCTCGCGCGCGATGCGCTGGACACGACCATTCGCGGCCCGGTCGACATCCGCATGATGCTGCGCGTCCCGGCGCTCGCTTCGATACCCGTGATCGTCAACGCGGCGGATCGCCGCCGGCGACGTCGCGTGCTCCAGTATTCCTGGGGTGGGGGCTTCGCGGGGATGGTGACCTTGATCCTCGGCGTGCATCTGTTCATCAAGCCTCTGGACGTCTTGTGGGCGAGCTTGCTGCGAAGGTTCGGGGTGTAGCATGGACCGTATACAAAAAGCCCTGGACCTCGCTCGCTCCGAGCGCTCGGAGCTACCGTCTCAGCCGCGTCTCGAGCGCGTGAACGCCTCGCGCAGCGACTTCGCTCCGCCACAGAGCCTGGATTCGATCGTCTACACGCGAACGCGGGTGTTTCAGCCCTCGGCGGAGACCTTGGAGTTCAACCGCATCTTGAATCCGACTTCGAAAGATCCGGCCGCGAGCGCTTTTCGCATGTTGCGAACGCAGGTCTTGCAGCGGATGAACGCCAATGGATGGCGTTCGGTCGCGATTTTCAGCCCCTCGGCCCAGGACGGCAAGACGACGACCGCGATCAACCTCGCCGTGAGCCTCGCGAGCGATCGCCTGCATACGGTCCTGCTCGTCGATTTCGACCTGCGCCATTCGTCTTTGGCGGCGCGCCTCGGACTGACGCCAGAACAAGGTGCGGACGATGCCTTGAGCGGACGCGCCGCGCTCGCCGATTGTCTCTATCATCCGGAGGGTTACGAACGTCTGGTCGTGCTGCCGGCCCGGGAGCCGCTGCCTAACTCCTCCGAAGTTCTCGCCGGACCCGCGGGCCGCAAGCTCGTCGCCGAGCTGCGCGCCCGTTATCCCGATCGCATCATCATCTACGACTTGCCGCCGGTGCTTGCCGCCGACGACGCGCTGGCTTTCGCGCCGCTGGTGGACTGCGGACTGGTGGTTGCGTCCGAGGCCAAGACGCGTCGCGCGGATCTCGTCCGAACGATCGAGCTGATCAACAAGACGCCGCTGCTCGGCACCGTCCTGAACCGAGCGGCCGAAGCGCCGGCCGGTTACTGAGGCGCGCCATGTACGAGCGGCACTTCGGATTGACCGCCAAACCGTTCGCGATGACGCCGGATCCGAGTTTCATCTATGCCTCGCGTCAGCACGCGATGGCGATGACCTTGCTGGAGTACGGTCTGGAGTCGCAGGCCGCGTTCATTTTGTTGACCGGCGATATCGGCTCGGGCAAGACCACTCTGGTGCGCAATCTCTTGATGCGGCTGGGCAATCAGGTCGCCGTAGGCATCATCAACAACACGCACAGCCGCTTCAAGTCGATTCACGGCTGGGCGCTCTCGGCCTTGGGGATTGCCCCGGCCGACGATTCGGACGTCGCCGCCTACGAGGGCTTGGTGACTTCCTTCGTCAACGAGTACGGCAAGGGCCGGCGCACGCTGCTGGTATTCGACGAAGCGCAAAACCTTTCCGCCGAGGTGCTCGAAGAGTTGCGCTTGCTCTCGAACGTGAATTCGGAACGCGAGCTCGTGTTGCAAATCTTGCTCGTCGGCCAGCCCGAGCTGCGCACCACGCTGACCCTGCCCGAGTTGAAGCAATTCTCTCAGCGCGTCTCCGTCGACTTTCATCTGCGTCCCTTGAGTCGCGCAGAGACCCACGCCTATATCCTGCATCGGCTCAAGGTTGCCGGTCGCCGCACTCCACTATTTCGTCCCGAGGCCATCGAATTCGTCTACGCCCGTACTCAAGGCGTGCCCCGCTTGATCAACATGCTGTGTGATTACGCGCTCGTGTACGGCTTCGCGGAGGGAAAGACGACGATCGAACTCGATCTAGTCGCGCAAATCGTGCGCGATCGGCGCACCGGGCAGGCCATGGCGACGGTCGCACCCGACAAGGCTTACGGCGTCGAAACCGGCGGCGCGGCATAAGGATTCGTCGATGCATCGCCTCGTTCTTCTGCTGGGCTGCCTGCTCTGCGGCGCCCACGCCTCAGCCGACGGTTTGACCGCGGACCGACTTGGCGTGATTTTCAACCGAGACGACCCGGCCAGCGTGCGGATCGCGAATTACTATGCTGCGCGGCGCCACGTCCCCGCGAGGAATCTCGTCGGCTTGTCCGTTCCCGATCGGGCCAGCCTCAGTCGCGCTGAGTTGCAAGGCCTACGCACCGAAATGATCGCGCGGCTGCCGTCGGCCGTGCAGTCCGTGCTTTTGATGTGGTCCCGACCCTACGCGGTCGAGTGCATGTCGATCACGACCGCGTTCGCGGCGGGCTACCAGCCGGGATTCTGCGAGCCGAGCTGCGGCGCCACCACGCAGAGCCCCTTGTTCGACACGCCCGGTTGGCTCCCGGCCGATAGTATCGGCTGGTGGCCCGCGATGCTGCTGCCGACCGAGGATGAGCATCTCGCGCAGGTCCTGATCGACCGCGGGATCAGCGCCGACGGCACCGAGCCGAAGGGAACCGTCTATCTCGTCCGCACCCAAGACGCCGCGCGCAACGTGCGTGCTGCCGAATATCGATACACCGAGGACTCGCTCGGCAGCCGCGTCGGCATCCGTGAGTTGTCCGCGCCGGTCGAGACCCCTCCTACCGGCGCAATCGCATATTTCACCGGAGCACGCAGCGTGGATGAACTGCGCAGCATCGGGTTTGTTCCGGGCGCGGTGGCGGATCATCTGACGTCCACGGGTGGTGTGCTCGAGGGTGGGACGCAAATGCCGGCGGTCGCGTGGCTGCTGCAGGGCGCGACCGCGTCTTACGGCACGGTCAGCGAGCCCTGCAACCACCTCGCAAAATTCCCTGACATCGCCGTGCTCCTGCGTCATTATCTGCACGGCGAAACGGTCCTCGAAGCCTATTGGAAGAGCGTCGCCATGCCCGGCCAGGGTCTGTTCGTCGGCGAACCCTTGGCGAGGCCTTATGCAGCCGCGCCATGACGCGATGAGCTCCGGCTCTGACCCGACCGCCGCACCGGCTGCCCGCCCGCGCGTGTTTTTCGTGAACCGCTATTTCTATCCGGATGAGTCGGCGACCGCGCAGTTGCTGACCGATTTGACCGTCGGTCTCGCCGCGCGCGGTTTCGAGGTGCACGTCGTCACCAGCCGCCAACTTTACGCCACGCCCGGGACGCGCCTCGCGGCGCAGGCGACGGTACGCGGCGTGCGCGTGCATCGACTCTGGACGACACATTTCGGACGCCGCGCGCTCCCCGGACGTGCCTGCGATTACGCCTCGTTCTACCTCAGCGCACTGGTGCTGCTGCTGCGACGCCTGCGTCGCGGCGACGTCGTCGTCGCGAAGACCGATCCACCCTTGATTTCACTGGTCGCGGCCGTGGCCGCCAAGCTCCGTGGCGCGGTGCTCGTGAACTGGCTTCAAGACCTCTTCCCCGAGGTGGCGACCCGGCTCGGCGCCAATCCCTTGCCGCCGCGTTTCGACGGCTGGTTGCGCCGGCTCCGGGATGCCTCCTTGCGTGCCGCGGCGTTCAACGTGGTTCTGGGCAGTCGCATGCGCGAGTATGTGGTCGCGCGCGGCATCGAGGCGCCGTCCGTCGTCATCATCGAGAACTGGGCGGACGTCGCGCTCATTTCCGTCCAGCCGTCCGCGACGAGCGTGCTGCGCCGAGATTTGAAGTTGGACGCTCAGTTCGTCGTGCAATATTCGGGCAACCTCGGCCGGGCACACGAATACGCGACGCTGCTGGCCGCGGCCACCGCTTTGCGGGACGACGCAGGCATCTTGTTTCTGATGATCGGCGGAGGGTTCAACATGGATGCGCTGCAACGGGACGCGGTCGACCAAGGTCTGCCGAATCTGCGCTTCCTAGGCTATCAACCCCGTGCGTCCCTCGGCGACTCACTCTCGGCCGGCGACGTGCATCTCGTGAATCTCCTACCGAGTCTCGAAGGCCTGGTCGTTCCGAGCAAGTTCTACGGCATTCTCGCGGCCGCGCGGCCCGTGATCGTCATTGGCGATCCGGACGGGGAACTCGCGCGCGTCGTCAAAGCCACGGCATGCGGGCTGGTCGTTGCGGTCGGGGATGCAGGCTCTCTGGTGGACGCGATCCGTCGGCTCCGCGCCGATGTCGAACACCGCGCGCGCCTCGGCGCTACGGCGAGGCAGTTGGCGGTCGCGTCATATTCGGTCGGGCAGGCCGTGGATCGTTGGGTAGAGCTCCTAGGCAAGAGTCGTTAGCATCGAGTCCACACCATGCCCAGAGCTCCCTCCCTGCGTAAAAACGTGGCCGCCCTCTATGCGGTCCAGTTCGCCTCGTACCTGGCGCCGTTCGTCACCTTGCCCTGGTTGACGCGGATTCTGGGGCCCGTGGGCTTCGGCCGCATCGGCTTCGCCGGAGCGGTCATCGGCTATTTCGTTCTGCTGGCCGACTATGGGTTCAATTTCAGTGCCACGCGTCAGGTTGCCACGCGCTGGGACGATAGGGCTGGGCGCTCCCAGGTATTCTGGACGACCCTGTCGGTCAAGGCATTACTCGCCGGCGTCGGCCTGCCGGTCCTCGTGCTCTTGACCTATTGCGGACCGAAGTTCGCGGACCAGCGCGCGCTCCTGCTGATCAGCTATCTCACGGTGGTCGGTACGGTACTTACCCCGGTTTGGTATTTCCAGGGCATCGAACGGCAGACCGCACTCAGTCTGATCAGCATCGCGACCCGGCTTGCCGCCATCCCCGCGATCTTCCTCTGCGTGCGTGCGCCCACGGACGTGGCGACCGCGGCTTGGATCACGTCGGGCACGAGCGTCACCGGCGGATTGCTGTGCCTGTGCTTCCTCGCCCGCTATGGCGAATTGGATCGACCGGCGTTCAAGTTCCGCGACCTCCTCGGGGTATTGCGGGACGGCTGGCATCTGTTCATCTCCACGGCTTCGATCAGTCTCTATCAGGCGACGAACACGGTGGTCCTCGGTCTCGTGGCTGGACCTGCGGCGGTGGGGCACTATAGCGCCGCGGACAAGCTGATCCAGGCTGCCCAGGGGATGCTCGCCCCGATCAATCAGTCGGTCTACCCGCGTGTGTCGCGGCTCATGAAGGATTCGCGTTCGGAGGCGTATTCTCTGATTCGCCGGGTGCTGCGCATTCAGGGCTCGATCGCCTTGTGCCTGTCGCTCGGGCTCTTTCTCGTTGCGCCGCCCTTGATTCGAATCTTTTACGGACCGGCCTACGACCAGACGATCGACGTGCTGCGCTGGCTTGCGATCTTGCCGTTCTTGGTGGGCCTGTCGAACGTCCTCGGCATCCACACGATGATGGCCATGGGCATGAACCGCCTGGTGTCGAGGATTTTGATCAGTGCCGGCGCCTTGAACGTCGCGATCCTCTATTTCCTCGCGCACCGCTTCGGCGCCGTCGGAGCCGCGATGGCCGTCGTCACGACCGAGACCTTCGTGACCGTCGCGATGGCCTTGATTCTGCAGCGACGCAAGGTGCCGGTCTTTGCCGCCACGGCGAGCTAGCCTGTCCGACTCGCCGACAGGTGCGAGGGATCCACCCACGAGACCGCCAAGCCTGCGTCTCGCAGGCGGGCACCCAAGGTGATCGGCGCGTCGGCATGGCCTCGATCACTAAGGATACCGAAATGTACCTCGATCAGAATCCGCCGCAGTCGTCGATCGGCCAGTGCCGCACCGAGACCCAAGACGACTTCGTACTCGAATCCCTCGACGTCGATCTTCATGACGTTGGGCGGAAACTGCGCGAGAAATTCCTCACCGCGGTGTACCTGCACCGCGTGCGCCACGGTATCCGGGCCGCGCGCTACCAGACTGTCCGTGGTGCCGTCCGTCTCGCCGTTGGTGTAGAACGTCGCCGAACCGGCCCCGTCCGATAGCGCCACCGGCATGACGGTCACGTTGCCACGACAGGCAAAGCGTGCGCGCAGTGCTGCGACGCTGCGTGGGGACGGCTCGAATGCCACGACGCGGCCCAGCGGGCCAACCCAGTCGGCAAATCGGGCTGTATAAAGGCCGACGTTGGCGCCGATATCCCACACGGTGTCCCCGGGCCGGATGGCCTCACGCAGTGCGGTGTCGAAGCGCGCTTCATACCGATTGCCGGAGAGTCTGCGCAGCGCTCTTATCAGGGGCGGTAGAACCCCTAAACGTCTCCCGATGGAGCGCAAGCGTATCGCGGTTTGACTCGAAAAATCCATCCGGCTCGCTCCCAGAAAAACCAGAAACGGTACGCCGCGCGTGCTACACCATCGTGACATCGCATGACACCGACCTAGAACGCAGCCGTCAACTGCTGCGCATAAAGTCGACCGAAATAGAGCCGTACACCGGTCGCGGGTCCACCGCCAGTCGCTTGCGAAAGCACGGCGGTGGCAGTTCGCAGATCGACTGAAACCACGCGCGTGTTCGGACGAATGCCGTCGCCAAGCAACCAATCGCCGGAAACATCGGGTCCATTTCCGATCAGCACGGTCGGCGGCGAGAGCTGCGTGATCGTGGTCGAATCATGCATGTTGCAAGTGAGTTCTACAGCGGGCGCCCACTGCCTGACGGCGATGAACATGTAGCCCCGGTTATAGGCGTTCCACGCCGTGACCGTATCGTACTGCGCCGCCTCGAACAGCAGGCGGCAAGTGATGCGAGTGCCCTCGATGGCGCTCACCTTGAGTGCCGGCACCACCCACTGTTGGAGGCTCGAGCCCTGTGTCCGCATGCGCCAGAACAGAATGTCGTTCATGAGAACATGGCGGTCATTGGTTTCGAAGCGCAACTCTCCGTGACCGCTCGTCGACAGAACCAGGTTCGAGATCACAACCGGACACTGCACATTATTGGAAGCCGCCGGCCGGAATCGGTACTCGTCGCGCCCATCGGTCGTCCCGCGCGTCTGGTAAGTGGCCGCGAACCGCCCACCCGGCGCGAATGGCGCAACTCCATAAGAGCGCGTCGCCTCGTCCGACAAGATCATGGAACTGCCCAGGCCCGAGGCGACGTAGCAGTCCGTGACCCGGCATTGGACGTGGCTTACGTCCTTGACGAGGCCTATGAACGGCGGCAGGTTGGGCGTGCTCGTGCCCGGGAGGTAACACTGTTCGAACGAGCAGATGGCGTCGGCGGCTATCACGTTGAGCGCATCGACGGCGGTCGCGTTGCCGTCCCGAGTGATCATCGTTCCTTTGAAAACGGTGGGGGAGTAGGTTTCCAACAGGTAAGGCGGCGGCGCATCGAATAGATCACGCGACGTGATCGTGTACGAGCCGCCGATGAAGCTCAGGGGCTGTCTGGAGTAGTTGCTACCGTGACCGAAATTTCCGAGCGTTCGGATCGATTCAGCGTAGTTGTCGTCGAGCATGAAGTTGCCGATCGAATTCGGCAGCGAGAATATTCGATAGAGGAAGCCATGAGCGACCCGGTGAAAACCGGGCGGACAGCCGTTCTGCGTCCCGTATTCAAAGCCGTCGATTGCTTGACGCGCGAAAGCCAGATTTCCCATCTGCATCATGCAATGTCGGGCCTCCGAATGCCCGACGGCATAGCAGCTGTCGACGCGGCTTATCCAGACATTCTGAAAGAGAATATCCTCGCTGTTCGCGGCAAGGCCGCTGATGCCGTAGGCGATTCCGACGACGAAATTCGCGATCCAGACATTTTCGATCGTGATACCCGCCGACCCTCCGCCGGTGCGAAAATACTGATCCGACATCCCCGGGTAGCGGTCCTCCGGCCGCAGTGCCGTATCGTTGAAGGCATCGATCGATATCGCGCAGTACGGCGAGAATCGATTGTTGCGACAGCCGGCCGAAATGTAGCCATGCTGTTCGTCCTTCGGCATGACGTAATCATTGGGGCCGGTGTTCATGCCCTGGATCGCGAAATTCTTGAATACCGCTCCGCTCATCAAATCGAGCGCGAAGGCCGGCCGGTCTCGGAAGGTCGGCGCGATGACCGTCGCGGCTCGACTCGAGAAGCCGATCGGATCGAGGCTCCCGAGTCCGCCGGCGCCGTAGAATTGAAGGTTGGCGTAGCCAAACTTGACGGCGAGGGGATTGGCGATGAGCGGATTGGCAATCCGATACGTGCCTGCGGGCAGAAATACGGGCAAGTGATGCTCGATGCCCGCTTTGATTGCCGCGTTGATCGAGACGTCGCAAGCTCGCACACCGGTCGGATCGAGCCCAGCGAAGTCGCGGCAATCGACCCGATCGAAAGCGCCGCCGCTGCCGGCGCCGCCGCTGTTCGGCACGGCAGCATCGGATCGGCTTGCTCCTATCAGCGCTTGGCCGCCGGCGATCCCGCCGATCGCAGCGAGGCGTTTCAGGGCATTTCGCCGCGACCTCCATCCCAAGTGACGACACTCCTCTATTCGGAACGACAAGCAGCAATGATACCGACTCGGCAAATGTCGAGTCACCATAACGCAGGCAGAGCGTGCGTGTAATCAAATCGTCACGAACTTGCGTTTACCTATGCGCCGAGTTGGCGACGATGAATTCGTGGGAGGGTGAACCTGGTGGCTGCTCCACGTTTCAATCGTGTCGCGCTTTATCTCGCGGTGAACTTGGCCTTTCCGCTGGTGTTGGCGTTCGGCTACGGCGTGGGCGCACCTGAAAATCCGCGCATCCTCTATTTATTGGCGTTGTTTCCCCTGTGCAGCAGCTATCTCATCGATCTTGATCGCCTCAATGGGCGATATGCCCTGCTCGCCTTGTTCCTGAACCTCTATTTCGTCTACTACGGCTGGCAGGATCTGACCGATCTTTTCAACGGCGTCTCGCGGGCCGGGAACGACGGTCCTTTGTCGGCAACGGAGGCGGTCATTCTCGTGGGCCTCGGGGTATTGCTGTTTTGGTATCGCGTCGTCGTGCGCCTCGGGAATCCCGTCGATCGACAGCAAGAAAGCAAGGACTGGTCGACGAGCTCCGCGCTGCAGGTCGGCTTGCTCTTGTGGGTATTGGGGATCGCAGCGACCTACTATTGGTACTTCTTCGTCGTCACCGACAAGACCCTCGAGGGCACGAAGGGCATCGCCAAGCTGAGTCAGTATCTGACCTCCGGTCTCGTGCTCGCCCAGATGCTGCAACCCATGGGAATCCTTCTTCTGGTGTACGCTTGGCGGTCGACGAAAAATCCGGTGCTGTTCGGCGTCGTATTGGCGACCGTCTTCATTCAGGTCTTGTTCGGCTTCGTCATCGATGTCAAGGGAATGGCCATCAGCGGTCTGTCCTTGATCATCGTGACGATCACCTTGTCGGAAGGCCGCGTCCCGAAGCTCTGGCTGGTGACCGCGGGGGTGTTCATCTATGTTGCGTTCCCGATTTTCCAGACCTATCGCGCCGTCGTGAGCGGAAATGTCGCCCGGACGGAGGTGCTCAGCAACCTCGGCGCAACCTTGGACAAGGTGTTCGCTGCCGAATCTCGCGTGAATACGGGACACGAACGCGCGCAAACGTTTTTGGAGCGCTTAGCCCTGAAAGCCAGCGTCCAAATGATCGTCGTGGGAACGCAAAACGGAATTCCGTTTCAACACGGCTACACGCTAACGCCGATGTTGTCCGCTTTTCTGCCTCGAATCCTATGGACCGACAAACCCGATGTTCCCACCGGCAGAATCGTCAACAAGGTTTTTCACGTGACCGACCAAGAGGAAACCTATATTTCACCCTCGCATCTAGGGGAGCTGTACTGGAATTTTGGTTGGCCCGGAGTCCTGGTCGGGATGAGTTGCATTGGTGCGCTCATGGGATTCGTTGCGCGGTATAACTTGGCGAGTGGCCGAACGGTCACGCGGCTCCTCGTGACCGTGGTTACGGTCGAGTCCATGATTCACGGATTCGAAGGGTCATTCGCCTCGTCGTATGTCGTTTGGATGCGATCGGTGGCCGCCATAGGGCTGCTGCATCTGTGCTTCGCCAAAGTGCCCGTTACGGGATCGCGCCGCGAGCGCGAAGCATCGACTTCCGATGACGGTGTCGATGGCTTTGCACTCGGTGATCGATTCCCCAATCTGTTGCGCTGAGACTCTGCCGCGGGGTCATCTAACCGATGACGTCCGGTTGATTCGCCTGACTGGACGAGGTATCCGAACCCGTGTGTCGAAGCACGGGCGGGCGCACGGCAAGCGCCCGTAAGATGGGTTTTTCGAGACCCGAATGCAGCATCACCGCGCTGACCAGGCAAGCGACCAAGATCGTCGCGTAGGCGATGCCCGCGCCGAAGGCGCCATGCAGGCCGGAGAAGATCATCGCTTTGCAGCCGAGGCTCACGATAGGAAAGTGAATCAAATAGAGCGCATAAGAAGAATCGCCGAGCAGCGAGACCCATCGATTCTGCACGCGCAGCAGACCGTGTTGCTCCGCTTGGACCAGTGCGAAAAGCGCGACACCACTGAACAGACCGAATGCCAACATGCGATCCATGGGCAGTATGGCCGTGCCGTACACGGCCTCCACGCTACCGAGTACGATGAGGGCGGCAGCGCAGGCTGCAGCGGCCGCGATCGGACGAGGCATTAGCAAATCGCGCTTTCGCGCAACGGCGAGCATCGCGCCGATTCCGAAGAGGATGATCCAGTGGTTGCCGAGAAAATCGCGCGGGAAGGCGCAGATCTCGAATCGACAGGTCGCGAGATTCCCGATGATTGCGGCGGACGCGGCCAACCCGACATAACGGTTGACGATGAACAATCCCATGAACGCGTAAAAGCACAATTCATATTGCAAAGACCAGGCGACGATCAACACGGCGGCGCCGGTGCCGCCGGCGTCCGCGGCATTGCGCGGCAGGAGTGCCAGGGATTTGATGACGGCGCCGAGGTCATGCGGTACCGTCGCGCGCAACGAGGGAACCGCACAGGCCGTTGCGTAAACCGCCAAGAAAACGATCCAATACAAAGGATAGATCCTGACGGCGCGCTTGCGCAGGTAATCGAGCAGCCTCGCAGGATCGCCAAAGTCGCCAAAATGCGCCCAGGTGATGATGAACCCGCTGAGCACGAAAAAGAATGCGACGCCCGCGTCGCCGGAAATGAACGGCTGCCCGAAGGCGGAGACGCCGAAATATCTCGGGCTCGCTACCGCGAGACCGAGGTGGTAGAGCACGACGAAGAGCGCCGCAAGTGCGCGGCAAGCTTGAATCGTCTTGAACACGAGGATCCCCTCAGCGTTGTGTGCCGTGGTTTCGGGTCAGGAGTGCCCGGTTCGGCGGACGTGCCAGGAACGGCCGTTCGC
>Ga0116230_10000133_pt1 | contig 57630 bp, 47 predicted proteins | sample S1TSphfallax_3_FD_88678 | JGI IMG/M metagenome (GOLD analysis project Ga0116230, IMG submission 88678) | Host-associated microbial communities from peat moss isolated from Minnesota, USA - S1T2_Fd - Sphagnum fallax MG | ecosystem: Host-associated > Plants > Peat moss > Unclassified | place...
GGCGGCGGTTCGCCGCCATCCCGCGGCCCCCGCGCCACAGCAGACGCTGGCTATGCCGGCGAGGACGAGGAGCCTTTCTAAATGGCACGAAGTAACGATCGCGACCGCTCTACTCGGCGTGCACCGAAGGACACCGGCCGCCGCACGAAGAAGAAGGTCTGCATCTTCTGTAAAGACAGCATCAGCCACGTCGATTATAAAGACGTCAATCTGCTGCGCAAATTCATGTCCGACCGCGGCAAGATTCGCGCAAGGCGCGTGTCGGGCAACTGCGCTCAGCACCAGCGAGCCGTCGCGGTGGCGATCAAGACATCACGTGAACTGGCCCTTCTTCCCTACACCCAGCGCACAACCACGGAGCGCCCTGGAGGTCGTGGTGGTCGTGGAGGACGTGAAGGTACGGGAGGACGCGGCGCGCCGTATCCACGCGCAGGAGCAGGAGCCGGTGGTGCTGGCGCGGATGATCTGATCGCTTCGGGTGGCGACATCGATGACCTCGTGTCCGTGGCCGACGCTGTCGGTCTTGACCTGGGAGATGACGAATGAAGCTCGTCCTTCGCGCCGACGTCGCGGGAATTGGCAAGCGCGGCGACATCGTGGATGTTGCCGACGGCCATGCTCGCAACTTCCTCGTGCCGACCGGCAAGGCGATCTTTGCCACGGACGGAGTCGCCGGCCAGGCTGCATCGATGCGACGGTCGCGGGACTTGCGAGACGCTCGGGATCGGGAAGGTGCTGAAGCCATTGCGCAAAAGCTTGTCCCGATGGTCATCACCATTCCTGCTCGGGCGGGCCGAGAGGGCCGGCTCTTCGGGTCGGTGACACCTGCGGACGTCGTTGATGCCGTCCACGAGCAGGCCGGGCTGGTCATCGATCGGCACAAGTTCCTCGACCACGAGCCGCTGAAGACACTGGGCACGCATGAGATCGGCGTTCGACTCCATAGCGACGTCGAATTTCGTCTGACCGTCGAGGTTGTCACCGGCTGAACCCCGATAGATCGGGAGGCGATTGATACAGCCTTCCCCTACGGTGCGTGTGTGATCACCGCATCGAGCGCGCGTACCCAGCTGCTGACTGTTGGCCTGGGTACCCTCGGCGCCCGCGCTGTTCGCGCCCGTTCTGTCAGGTGCGTCCCCGGAGCCCGTCCACAGCTGACGGTGAGGCGAGCGCTACGGTGGCCTCACAACCCACAAGGCTCAGCTGGTCATTGGTCCGTTGTACACAGTTCGTTGAGAGATATCCCCCAATGAGGGCGAGATATCCACGCGAAGTCGGTCTAGTGATCCTCAGGCTCGTGCGGGCAGAGTGGCAACCATAATGCTGCAGCCTTTTGATGAGTCTCGTCGCCGTCCCCGCTCCACCGAACCTCCTCCTTCGGGAGGTTCTCGGATTCCACCTCACAACCTCGAAGCTGAAGAGTCGCTTCTTGGCGCAATGCTCCTCAATCGTGACGCCACAGCATCGGCGCTCGAGCGGTGTAGTGCCGGAGACTTCTACAAGCCCTCGCACGGACAGATCTTTGCCGCGATTACCTCGCTCTACGCCGAAGGTGAGCCGGCCGATGCGGTGACTGTCGCCGAGGAGCTGCGGCGCTCTGGTGTCCTCGAAGACATTGGCGGCACGGCAACGCTGATCGCGCTGCAGTCGAACACCCCTGCCATCTCGAGCGCGGCGCGCTACGCGCGCATCGTCGAGGAGCACTCACTCTTGCGCCGCCTCATCGGTGTGGCACAAGAGATTGCCGAGATTGGATACGGCTTGCCCGAGGACGTCACTCGCGCCGTAGACCAGGCTGAGACGCTGGTGTTCGATGTCGCGCAGCGACGGACCACTGACTCGATCGCACCGCTGCAGGATCTGCTGAGTCGCAGCCTCGATCGTCTCGAGGAACTGTACGGACGAGACGAATCCATCACGGGTGTGCCGACGGGTTATCAGGATCTCGATGAACTGCTTGCGGGACTCCAGCCGTCGAATCTCGTCGTCGTGGGCGCCCGGCCTTCCATGGGCAAGACGGCATTCGCACTTGGGCTCGCCTCTCACGCAGCGTTGCAAGCCACACCAGTTCTCTTCTTCTCCCTCGAGATGAATCATCTCGAGATTGCTCAGCGCGTCTTGTGCGCGGAGGCGCGCGTCGACGCCTCCCGAATGCGCAATGGGCGGCTCGTCGACAACGACTGGTCGAAGATCAGCCACGCGATCGGTCGCCTGGGTAACGCGCCCTTGTTGATAGATGACAATGCGAGCGTCACCGTGATGGACATCCGGGCAAAGGCACGTCGGATGAAGGCACGAGGGGGCCTCGGGCTTGTTGTCGTGGACTACCTGCAACTCATGACCGGGAGCAACCGAGCGGAGAACCGTCAAGTTGAGATCTCGGAGATCAGCCGAGGGCTGAAGATCCTGGCGCGGGAGTTGAATATCCCCGTGGTAGCTCTCAGTCAGTTGTCAAGGACACTTGAGAGTCGCTCCGACAAGCGGCCGATGCTGGCGGACCTTCGTGAGAGCGGTGCCATCGAGCAAGACGCAGACGTGGTGATGTTCATCTACCGCGATGAGATCTACAACCATGATTCCGCTGAGCAGGGCTCTGCAGAGATCATCGTTGCCAAGCACCGCAACGGACCCACCGGCTCTGTCAACTTGGCCTTTGTCGGACACTACGCACGCTTTGCGAACATGGCACGGGTCTAGCGAAGGCTTGCCAGCCTTACGGTTCGACCAAGCGACGTACCGACGACCCAGGCCCAGTGGCGATGCCAATGTGGTGAAGCAAGATTGCAATCTGCTGACTGTCGATGTGGCTCGAAAGAGGCAGAGCAGAGATCGAAGATACGAAGTGCCCCGATGCGAAGTGGCCTTCGTAAAACAGGGGAAATCCCACTACTGGAATTCACTACCCCATGGCGATGCGTCAGGAGTCGGGAGCTGGTCTAATAGCTCCAGCGCGCCCAGGGGCTTTCTGCCCGAATCGCGCAAATTGTGGACTTTTGCAACGGGCGAGAGTTACTGTACCCAGTCATGTGCCCGGCAAAACGCCACGAATTCCTGACGCCCGCTCCTTGTGACATCTCCGCCACTCCATGTGCAAATCGGAAGCACTCGAGAGGCAGCTTGATTTTCGGCGCCCGATTCGGATCAGTGGCCCGGATCGTGGGAACCTCGGCTGGTCTGGTCGCAATGGTCTCCGCGGTGATCGTCGCCGCTCCCGGCGGCGCCCAGGCCGGTGTGAACTCCGACAAATCGAAGATCTCCCAGCTCGAGCAGAAAATCGAGAGTGAGGGCAGCAAGGTCGAGGATCTTGTGAGTCGTTACAACGCCGTCGAGGCCACGATGTCGACGATCAGGATGGAAATCGCGAAGGATCGAGTCCTGCTGTCCCGGGAACAGCGCGAGCAGTCATCGGCCAGCGGGCGACTACGCGCCGTCGCCGTGAGTGCCTACGTCGATGCAGGTTCGGGCACGGGTATGGCGCTGACCAGCAGCAGCAGCGCGAACACGCTTCCGGAGCAAGAGGTCTACCTGGGAGTGGCGACTCGGACACTTGATAGTGCGATGGTGCAGCTGCAAATTGACAGATCGCGCACATCCGTGACCGAGCGAGCTCTGCATTCAGCTGAGCTTCGGACCTCCGCAGTGCTGACCTCGCTGCTCTCTTCTCGCCAAGCCGCTCAAGCGGCTACCTCCGCTGATCAGTCGCTACTCGGCCACGTGAAAGGGAATCTCGCATCCCTCGTAGACGCGATTGCTCGGCGACAGGCGGCGACCGAAGCCGCTGATGACGAAAAGCAGCTCGCGGAGAGGAACGCGACCCACACGGCCGCCGCAGCGGCAGTGAGCAGCGCGCAGCCCACGGCAACGGCGGCCCCCACGCCAGGACAGTACGAAGACCCTCTGCGAGGCCTTGGAGGTCTTGGGGCTGAGCGCATCGATCAGGGCGTCGACTACCGAGGATTCGGTCCTATCTACGCAATCGGTGATGGCGTTGTCATCAGCACGTACAACGGAGGTTGGCCAGGGGGAACCTTCATCACCTATCGATTGACTGACGGTCCAGCAAGTGGTCTCGTGGTCTACGCCGCCGAAGACATCGACCCCGACGTGCAAGTCGGGCAGGCGGTGACCGCCAACACGGTGATCGGCCAGGTGTACGAAGGATCTGATGGCATCGAGACCGGATGGGCCGATCCTTCGGGCGACGGCAACACCATGGCTGCGGATTATGGGCAGTACGGCGGCTCGAACACGACTGCCTTCGGCTACAACTTCTCGCAGTTACTCTCAACAACCGGTGCGCCAGGGGGCATCTCACAAGGCTATGTGTCTGGCGCGTTGCCAGCGGGATGGCCCCAGTGGTGAGATCCAGTCTCTAGCAAGCGCATCTGCGCGTCACTGTTACATTGCGCTCGCAAGGGCCCGTGATGACACTCGCAAAGACCTCGGGGTCGAAGCGGACGCTCAGTTCAGCTTTACGCATCCCTTTTTCGGGATCCTGAGTCTCAACTAGCGCTTCCGAGAGGTGGCATGTGGCCACGCACATCGCTTGATCGTGGGCCTGCTCAGCGCAAATTTGTGCCCATGTAGCGCTTGATTGTGTGTCTGCTCAGCGCTTGATGGTGTGCCCGCACAGCGCTTGATGGTGTGTCCGCACCGACCCGATCGCCGTGTCGTCGGTCTCACAAGCTTGTGGGAGATGAGGGCTCGCACCGCGCATCGCTCGACCGGGCCTACTCACAAGTGCCCAGCTCAGCTGCCCTCAGCGGAAAAACTTACTCAACAAACGTGCACGATCTGACGAAGTGGATGCGTGGGCCACAGCGAAGTCTGGGCCCGAGTGATGACGACCACCGACGGAAGCAGAGCGCACAACATGATCCGCGCAATCCACGTGAAGCTAGGGCTTGTCTCGATGGTGCTCGGTGCACTCCTGTCGAGCATTGCTGACGTGCCTCTCGCAAGTGCCGACACTGGCACGCTGACGAACACGACGATCACACAAGTTTCGCCGGGCACGACGACGACCTTGTCAGGCATCTCGGTCAGTGGACTCACCGGAACCGTCACAGCAACCGTCGGTACGACACTCGGTACGCTTTCGGTGACGAGCACCAGCGGGCTCACCGCCTCGTACGGGTACAACTCCTCGACCTTTCAGAGCGCCGACTACACGGCGCTCTCATTCTCGGGTTCAGAGTCAGCTGTCAACTCCGCACTCGCAACTCTGCAACTCACAACATCGTCAGCCACCGGTACCGCCGCTATCTCACTGAGCGCAGTCGAGATGCCGACCTCTGGCAACTACGAGTACACGTCGTACCTACCGTACGACGGGTACTACTTCGACTACGTACCCGCCTCGTCAATAACTTGGGAGGCGGCAAACCAGGACGCCCTTGCTCTCAACTTCAATGGCCAGCAGGGTTACATGGCCATGGCGATCAACCCATCGGTCAACGACTTCATCGCCGACAACGTGGAGAACGCACAGAACGTCTGGATCGGCGGCATGGGGTCGGACTACCCAAGCGGCTACGGCGGCAACACGGGGATCCAGCGAATCTGGCAGTGGTATGTCGGACCGACTTCAGCGACCGAGTCATCGCCTCAGCCCATCGCAGCTGACCAGACACAAGAAGGGCCGGATAGCCCGCAGATCTTCACGGAGTGCGGTGCCGTATCTGGGAGTTGCATCCACAACGGCGACTCGAGCGACTACTACGACTGGAATGGTGGTGAGCCAAACAACTCTGGTTACAACCAGGGCGGCTCGTACAACAATGGTGAGTTCGTCATCGAGACGAACCTCAATGGACAGCCAGGCATCTGGAACGACCTCAACCCGAACAACACCAACAGCATCGACGGCTACGTCGTGGAATTTGGTGGAGAGACGAACACGAACCCGAGCGGTTGCGGGACCATCACCAATGGTTTCTGTTCGAACGGTGAGGCGACCATTGTGTCGGAATCGAGCAACATCGCGGTCCAAGGTCCGCCGGGCGTGCCGTCCAGTGTCACGGGTGTCTCGGGAAACTCACAAGTTGCTCTTTCGTGGGGCGCCGCCTCACCGAACGGTTCTGCCGTTACCGGCTACACCGCTACGGCGAGTCCCGGCGGTGCAACATGCACGACGACCACGGCAACAAGTTGCGTCATCACCGGCCTGACAAACGGCACGCCCTACACCTTCAGCGTGACGGCAACGAACGGCGTGGGCACGGGCTCAGCTGGGACTTCGTCCTCCGTAACGCCAGCAACCGTGCCCAATGCACCAACAGGGATCGCGGGAACGCGAGGGAACTCACAAGTCACTCTGTCCTGGACTGCAGTCCCGGCCATCGCCGCAGATAACGGCGGTGCGGCAGTTACCGGCTACACCGTGACTGCGAGCCCAGGCGGAAATACCTGCACGACAACCACGACGGTGACGTGCACCGTCACAGGACTGACGAATGGTACGGCGTACACCTTTGCAGTGACGGCCACGAACTCCGTCGGAGTGGGTGCGAGTGACACCACCACTGCTGCGATAACCCCGGCAACGGTTCCTGGTGCACCCACCGGGGTGTCAGGTACGACCGGAGCAGGCCAATCCGAGGTGTCGTTCACCGCACCGGCTTCGAACGGGTCGCCCATCACCTCCTATACCGTCACGTCATCTCCGGGAGGGATCACGGCGACGTGTTCCGCCAGCCCGTGCCTGATCACGGGACTCACGAACGGCACGAGCTACACCTTCCAAGTTACGGCGACGAACAGCGTGGGCACCGGCTCATCGTCTGCGGCGTCCACTGCAGTGACACCGAAGACGACACCTTCAGCCCCTTCGTCGGTCTACGCCGTGCGTGGGAACGGTCAAGCCGAAGTCACGTTCAGCGCACCCACAAGTAACGGTGGATCGGCGATCACCTCCTACGCCGTGACGGTCGAGCCGGGTGGGCGGACGCTGACGTGCACGTCCAGCCCCTGCCTTGTCGCCGGACTCACGAACGGCACCAGCTACACCTTCCAAGTTGCGGCAACGAACAGCGTCGGGACTGGTGCAGCGGCCACGACCTCGGCGGTCACGCCGGCAACGGCTCCGGGAGCTCCGACCAATCTCACAACTTCGGTGGGCGACGGGAGTACCACGGTGAGCTGGAGTGCACCCTCAAGCACCGGTGGAGCGCCGATCACCAGCTACACCGTCACTGCCGAACCGGGAGGCATCACGTGCGTCACCACGACCACCAGCTGTGTCGTCCTGGGACTTACGAATGGCACGACCTACACCTACACCGTTACTGCGACGAATAGCGCTGGAACCAGCGCATCCTCGGCAGTCTCGCCCGGGTCCACCCCTGCAACAACCCCGGGAGCACCGACGATCTCACAAGTAAATCCCGGCATCGGACAAGCGACCATTACCTGGAACCCGCCGAGCAGCTCTGGCGGCGATCCCATCACGAGCTATACCGTCATCGCTGAGCCGGGTGGAGCAGCTTGTGTGACAAATGCACCCAGCGGCGGAGCGGCACCGACAACATGCACCATCACGGGTCTTGACCCGAACACTGTCTACAGCTTCACTGTCTCGGCTACCACGACTGCAGGCACCGGAGAGCCCTCGGCCAGCTACGGAGGCGTCCAGCCCTGGGCTACGCCGTCAACTCCCGGATCGCTCTCGGTCACGTCGGCACCGTCCTCGAGCGGAACGACCTCAGCAACGATCCACTGGGGCTCTGCCAGTGGGGCAACGGCAGGGACCGTCGGCAGCACGGGCACAGTAGTGGTTGCCACCCCGACCACGACCTACACGGTTACTGCCCACCCCGGAGGTCGTACTTGTGTGACGACGGGTGATTCGTGCACCGTAACCGGGCTGATAACGGGCAAGTCGTACACGTTCACCGTTGTCGCAAGTAACCAAGCCGGAAGCTCATCGACGACCTCCAGGCCGGTATCGATCTTGACTGATGCACAGCTCACAACTAAGCGGACAGTTCTCGCCACTCCAGCACTGCCGGCGAGCGTGCCCGTCGCCGTTGTTTGCACAAAAGCTCGCTGTCAAGGAAGCGCTAATGCATCGGTTGCCCGCTGGGTCCCCGGACGCTCTCCCAGGCTGTCCCTAGCCGAAAGTCCCACAATGAGCGGCACGTCAGGCGTCGAGAACAGTGTGAACCCGATGCGCACGACGGGGCACTGGCGACACATCGTCATTGCTCGGCTGCACTTCTCTCTCAAGAAGGGACAGCGGGTCGTGCTTCAGATGACTCTCACGGGAATCGGGAAAAAGATTCTCAATGCAAGACTCCACTACTGGACTGTACGAACAGGCCGTTACCGCATGACCCTTACAACAGCATTAACAGGTCAGCATCGGTCACATCACCCGATATTCCTGCGCCAAGCAGGACTTTAACCGGCACATAAGGACTTCCTCAAGGACGCGCATAGAGGCAAGACCACGAGTATTACAGTGGGTCCATGTCCACAATTAAAGGCCGTTCTGGTCAAGAATCCCCGCCACGATCCGGTACACTTTCGGCCCTCGATATCGTGCACATTGACTTTGCGCCAGAGCACGAGCAGCCTTCAATCGCTGCAGTGATCGGAGCGACGATTGCGTCACTCGTCGGGTCACTCGCGCTCGACGCACTGCTCGTAGCAATCGGCGAAGCCGTGTTCCCCAAAACCAAGGGCTACGCGCACTTCCAGTTTTCCGACTACAGCAAGCTGACGATCATCGGCGTCATCATTGCCTGTGCGGCCTGGCCGATTGTGACGAGGATCTCGTCCATGCCAAGGTGGGTCTTCGTCCGCATGGCCCTTGCTGTCACGGCAGTCTTGCTGCTCCCCGACGTGTACATCCTCGCCCAAGGACAACCGCCGCGTGCCGTCGCCGTGCTGATGTGCATGCACATTGCCATCGCTCTGGTGACCTATAACGCTCTCGTCCACATTGCCCCGATCCGTCGGCAGATGACGCACTGAGCACCAGAGCTGAATGAATCAGCGGCCCATCCGCTGGTCCATAGGGACAATCCGGCGAAGTTGAGAGTCAACCAACCCGAGGACGGACCTGCGCAGCTGTCCCATAAGCGCAGATCTCGGTCCAGACTCCGCCCATCTCCGAGCTGTCGAATCGCATCGCAAGCACGGCATTGCCGCCTTTTGACTGCGCTGCCTCGGCTAGACGCTCGATGACCTCAGCACGGCTTTGTTCCAGGTTGCGAGTCATGCCCTTCAGCTCGCCACCGACAAAGGCTTTCAGACCTGCGCCAACTTGAGAGAATGCGTTCCGAGAGCGGACCGTGAGTCCAAACACTTCGCCGTACACAGCCACAACTTCATAACCAGGAATCTCGTTCGTCGTGACGATCAGCATGGTTCATCCCCCAGTGGGTGAGTAGGCGTCTAGGCCTTGGAGCCTCGCACGACGGCGGCCTCGTTGACGACGGGAAGAGCGACTACATCTGTCAAGCCAGCGTCCGAACACATGGTGACCCAAGCCTGCATCGACACTGGCCGCTCCTGGAAACGGAAAACAAACCGCCCGGCGTTCTTTGCGATACGCCACCACCCGGCGGGACCCTTCTTGAGCATGAGCCGCAACTTGGAAGAAATGATCTCCCGATCGCGACTGTCCGAGCCTCGCCCGAACATCATGTCGCCGATGACGAGCCGACCGCCCGGCTTCAACCACTCGGCTGCTTGACGCACTGCGGCAGCCTTGTCGTCGTCACGCAGGTGGTGCAGGACATAGTTCGACACCACGACATCAATCGAACCTGGTTCGAGTACCAGTTTCTCAATGGGCACGGCTCGACCCTCGACATTGCTGATACCTGCTTCGCGCGCATGGGAGTCCAGGAGATCGATCATTGCCTGACTCACATCGATAGCAAGTACCGATCTCACGTGGGGTGCAATCCGCAGAGCGAGCTGGCCTGATCCACACCCAAGGTCCACCACCTTGTAATCAGCTGCCAGCTCTGCCTCCTCGATCACCCGTTGCACGACCTTCACGAGGCCTGGATTGTTGCCCGCACCGTGATCCCACGATCGTGCGTTACGCGTCCAGAAGCGCTGCTGACGAGCGATATTTGCCCGGGCACTCCCACGAAGCGAGGGTGACGACGGCTCTGGCGACGTACTCATGTTGGAACAGACCTCTCGAGCGCTTGAGATATACCCCGGGAGACGCGATGCGTGCGCGAGCCGGCCACGTCAGGGGTGCGTGGGCAGAAATGTGTACGTGAAGGGCCCGACGGCCGGGTTCGAGATTGAGCCAACCCGTCGCCCGTTCACGATGACCGTGATGCTCCGTGCAGCAGCCCACACCTGCATACGGGCGGATCCGACCACGGCGAACGCATGCGGACTTGTCGAGGGTAGGACGGTCTCTTCATACGTCGGCTTACGGGCCGATGGCGGGGCGTCGACGATCGTCCAAGCGGGCTTGGATGTCGCCACGACAAGCTCGTAGCTGGAGCCTGAAAAGGCGTAGGTCGCCCCCTTGGCAGACGAGGAAACTTCCGTCAGCTTCGCAGACACCGTCTTCTTCGTGCCGGAACTACTCGAACGAGCACCTCCAGAAGCTGGTGAACCGGGACTGTTACCTGACAATGTCGTCGCAACACCTGAAGTTGACGACGGGGCCGCAAGTCCGGAGGACGTGTGTCTGAGTACGTTGAACCACGTCGGGTGAGAGTGCTCGACCGCGTATGCAGCAATCAGCACCACGAGGACGAACAGCAACGCCCACACCATGGATCGAAGGGCATAAGGCGCTGGTTTGCGCCGGCGTCGAGGTGTCTCGCCACCACCAGCCAGAGCGACAACGGGAATCTCGGCGGTGATCGTCATCGCCGGAGCTGGCACCGGTTGAGGGGTGCGAGGCGATGGCCCGGACGCGCGAGGCGGAGCCGGCGTGACACCACCGGGTGCACCGGCGGCCACGGCAGCTTGTCCCGCTGCACCTCTACCCTGCCTCGTCCCCACGAATGCTTCCTAACCTTGCTCGAACGCAGGTGGAACGGTACCGCGCGGTTCGAGCGTCTGTTGCAGCCACCTGCATCGAGCTCCGCAAGCGAGCCCGAGCCCCGTCATGGAGCCGTCCGAGGAAGCCACGCCGCACCTACGACCCCTGGGCCGGTGTGCACCTGCATCGCACCACTGAAGCCCGTCACGAAATCCACTCCGTCGAGCAACCGGTCAAGGTCGTGAGCGAGATCAGGTGCACCGGCATGGAAAACCACCGTGCGCACCGCACCATGGGGCGTACTTGCGTGATACGCCCGCACGATCGACTGCAGGGCCCCGTCAGCATCCTCAGCCTCCCCGAGCGGCTCAATGGTCCCGTCGTGCATCCGGAACAAGCTTCTACTGCCCTTCAGCTGCGGCGCGCCCAACACGTCGTCCGGGATCGGACCGTTGCGCCGCAGTGGCTCCAAGGTAGCGAGCGATGCAACAAGCTCGACGCGTCGCGTCGCATCCTCCACCGCAGCAACGACGGCTGCAAGGTCACCTCCCTCTGCGGCCACCTCAGCCCCGGCGAGAACGACGAGTGCCTGGCCAGCAGCAGCAGTCCGCGCGTCGATCACCACAGCTGGCCGTGTCGCAAGTTGTACCGCGACGCTCGCATTGCGATACATCGAGGCGAACTCCAGTGCGGGTGTCACGACGACTGCAGCGTCGTAGGCAAACGCCTCCACTGCGGCTAGGTACTCTGTAACGAAAGGGCGGTGCGCGCTGGCCAGCTCCTCCTGCTCAAGGGCGTCGGACAGCTCTTGCTGTCCGTCTCCCTCGTCGGCCCGCAAGGGGTCGGACGTCGGGTACGCGCTGATCGCGAGCACCTCGACGCCGTAGCGCTCAGCAAGCTCGGAAGGCAGGCAGGTGCTCGAGTCGGTGACAACCGCAACAGTGCCCACACCGGGAAGGGTACCGGCACGAGGCTTCACCATGTCCGAGCTCGTCGAGCGGACCGGTGTACCGGCCGCAACGATCCGCTACTACCTCGTGGAGCACCTCCTGCCGCCGCCGCACAAAATTGCTGCGAATCGCTTCCTCTACGACGAGCGCCATGTCGAGCTCGTCCGCCTGATCCGGGTGCTGCGCGAGAGGCGAGGGCTTTCACTTGAATCGATCGGTCGACTGCTTCCCGATCTCCTCCCGGACCTCCTCGGCACACCCGAGGGCGGGATCTTCAACCCTGCGATGTGGACCGAAGTTCTCGCAGCGGCGGATCCTGTGGCAAGTGCAGCAACCCTGCGTGAACACCTCGTCGATCTGGCTACGGCGTTGTTTAGCGAGCGGGGATACGCCGAGGTCACCGTGGACGACGTCTGTCGCGTTGCCAACATCGCCAAGGGTTCCTTCTACCGCCAGGTCTCCTCGAAGGAAGAGCTCTTCCTCGCCGTGGTCGACCAGGTTGCGCACCGATGCTCTGCGGACTTTGTCAACTGGGCTGCCGGACGGACCGTCACCGCTGACGCCGCAGTGATCGCGCTCGCAGATGCACTCTCCGGGTACCTGCCTGTCGTCCTTGACCTCACGTCACTCGCTGCCCAGCGACGTGGTGGCTACACCCGTGGTCTCCGGTCGTTCACTGCGACCGTCTGCAATGCTGTGCTCCCGGTGCTCGACGCCGGTCTGCCTGACGAGATCGTCGCGCGGGCGGTCTATGAGGGCGTCCGCAGGATCGTGACAGGCTCCGAGCTCTCGTGACAGGCTCCGAGCTCTCGTGACGCAGACAGGTCTCGTCGTTCTTCCCGCTTGCCAGGGACGACGCATGGCCAAGGCCACTCTTCGCCGACCGCCGAACCGATCGCCACACTGATCATCGAGCCAATCGCCGCGCCAATCGTCACGAAGCCGTCATCTCGTGAGCTGGTACCCCTCGTTGACGGGTCCCGTTACGTCTGCGAGGATGGCTCACGCACAGAACCGTGACTGATGGGTCATACGTACTTCACGTAGTGAGTTTCACCAGGTCCGGGCTGAGACCGAGCAGCGGACGGGGAGGTACGACGTGGAGATGACCGGAGCAGAGGAGTACCCGCTGCTATCGACCATCACGTCCCCAGCCGATGTGAAGGCCCTGAACCTCGACCAGTGCGCACAGCTGGCTGAAGAGATGCGGGCATTCATTGTGGATGCGGTGCGGCGTACCGGCGGCCACCTCGGCTCGAACCTCGGCGCCGTCGAGGTGATCCTGGCGATGCATCGCGTCTTCGACTCACCTCGCGACGTGCTGCTCTTCGACACCGGCCACCAGGCCTACGTGCATAAGCTCATCACGGGCCGGCGTGACGACTTCGCGGTACTGCGCCAGGAGGGCGGACTTTCGGGGTACCCGAGCCGCGCCGAATCCGAGCACGATTGGATCGAGAACAGCCACGCGTCGACTGCCCTCAGCTACGCGCACGGCATTGCCACGGCCTTTCGCACCGTAGGAGAAGCGGCGGATCGAAAAGTTGTCGCGCTCATCGGCGACGGAGCTCTTACCGGTGGTCTGGCGTATGAGGCACTCAACAATCTGGGCAATGCCGGAAGCCAGGTCACCATCGTCCTCAACGACAATGGTCGCAGCTACGCCCCGACCGTCTCCAAGCTCTCGGAGTCGCTCACCCAGCTCCGTCTGAACCCGAACTACAGCGCGGTGAAGCACAAGATTGGTCACCTCATCGGCGAACTCCCCGGTGTGGGCCAGGTTGCCGGCCAGTCGCTCCGCTCGCTGACAGCAGCGCTACGCGAACTGGTCGAGCCCCATGTGTTCTTCGAAGCTCTCGGCATCCGCTACACAGGCCCGATCGACGGCCATGACGTCGGGGCTGTCGAGCACGCGCTCGCCAAGGCTTCGGCCTATCCAGGGCCGATCGTTCTCCATGTGCTCACGCGCAAGGGCAAGGGCTACGGACCGGCCGAAGCGGACGAAGTGCAGTGTCTGCACGACATGAAAGCCGTGGGCCACGCATCTCCATCGATGCCGACCGGTGAGCGGATCACGGGAACCAGCAGAGATGCCGGCGCGCTGCTGGTCGGTCCGCGCTCCATGGACGCCAGCTACACCGAGGCCTTCGGCAAGGCCGTCCTCGAAGAGGCCGGCGTCGATAAGCGGATCGTGGCGGTGACGGCAGCCATGCCTGGACCGACGGGACTCCTCCCCTTCGAAGCTCGCTTTCCGGACCGGTTCATCGATGTCGGAATCGCAGAAGCGCATGCCATGACGGCGGCTGCTGGTATGGCCATGGCAGGCCTTCGTCCGGTCGTCGCCGTCTACTCGACGTTCCTTTCACGCTGCTTCGACCAGGAGAACTTGGATGTCGGCCTTCATGGTGCGCCCGTGGTGATCTGCGCCGACCGCGCTGGAATCACCGGCGACGATGGCGCCAGTCACCACGGCGTGCTCGACATGGTCCTGGCTCTTGCCGTAGCGCCCATGGCGGTCTTTGCTCCATCGGAGCCATCGGAGATCGGACCGATGCTGCACGCGGCGCTCCAGCTCGACGGTCCTGCGCTCATTCGCTACCCGAAGACGCCCTGCTCGGATCACCTCGGTGAGCCCGGACACGGTCTCCACGCACGAATTCTTCGACCCGGAGACGGCCGCGTGGTGATCGTCGGTGTGGGCAAGATGGCGGCGCGCGCCCTTCAGGCCGCGACCCAGCTCGTAGCCGACGGCGTCGATGTCACCGTGATTGACCCACGAGTTGTCCGTCCGCTCGATCCCCAGGTCGTCGAGGCCTGCGCGGCCGCCGAGCTTGTCGTCACCGCCGAGGATGGCCTCGTGCACGGCGGCGCCGGTCACTACCTGGCAAGTCAGGTAGAGCTCATCTCGCGACGCAACGGCGTCCGTGGACCGCTCATGCGCCATCTCGGGGTCCCCACCGAGTACATCACCCATGCCAAGCCGGACACCATCTTGGCGCGCCTCGGTCTCGACGCAGAGGGCATCGCTCTGGCAGTGAACGAGAGCATCGCTCGGCTCGGTGGTCCGGTCTCGCCTCGTGCGGCCAGCACGGCAGCGGGTGCGGGCACGGGTGCAGCCAGTGTGAGTGCAGCAGGTGTGGGCACCGTGGGCACGAGCTCAGCCGTGGGCTCGGGCCGGAGCAGGGTGGCGCGTTGACCGTGGGACTTGCACCGGCGCTCGACACCGCTCAGGTGATGGACAAAGCGGGAGTGGAGAACTTCACTGTCGCATCGCGTCTTTTGCCACGCGCCGTCCGTCAGCACTTCCTCGCCGTCTACGGCTACGCGCGATTCGTCGACGACGTAGGTGACCTTGCTCCGGGCGATCGCGACCGGCAGCTTGACTGGGTTGAAGCAGAGATCGACCGGGCCCTTCAAGGCCGTGCAGAGCACCCTGTGTTCGTGCGCGTCGGCGAGACTGCGAACAAGCTCGGTCTCGACCGGGAGCCATTCGTGGCGCTGCTTGCAGCGAACCGACAGGACCAGGTGGTCGATCGCTACGCCACCTACGCCGACCTCGAGTCCTACTGCGCGTTGTCGGCGAATCCCGTAGGTCGCCTTGTGCTCGGGGTACTGGGCTATCGCGAAGAGCGGGCAGCGCAGCTCTCCGATCTCGTATGCACGGGATTGCAGCTTGTCGAGCACTGGCAAGACGTCGGCGAGGACTACCGAGCCGGGCGCGTCTATCTACCGGTCGAGGATCTGGTGCGCTTTGGTGTCGAGTTCGACGAGCTCGGAGGGGCAACCGCCTCGCCGGCATTTCGTCGCATGATGGCGTACGAGGTGGCACGCGCGCGACGGCTGCTTGTCGAAGGCAGCGAGCTCGTACATCTGCTCTCGGGATCAGCGCGCTTTGCCATCGCCGGATTCGCCGGCGGAGGTCTGGCCCAGCTCGACGCAATCGAGCGCGACGGCTATGACGTGCTTTCCCATGCAGTGAAGGCATCAAAGCCGGCGGTCATCGCACGCACCTGCGCACTGTTTGCCGGGAGGCCGGTCCGGTGAATCTGGATGCGGCCTACGCCGTCTGCGAGGAGATCACGCGCCGCGAGGCGAAGAACGTCGCCTACGGCATCCGCCTGCTCCCCGAGCCCAAGCGCCGTGCGATGTCCGCGCTCTACGCCTTCGCGCGACGGGTCGACGACGTGGGCGACGGCGCGGCACCGGCGGCGGAGAAGCTCGTGGGACTCGGCGAGCTACGCGCTCAGGTCGAGGCGCTGGGTCATCCAGAGCTGGGCCATTCAGGGCTGGGCGTCGCAGAGTCGGCACACGATCCTGTCCTGTTCGCCCTGCGCGATGCGACCCAGCGGTACCCGATCCCGCTCGACGCACTCGACGAGCTGATCACGGGCTGTGAGATGGACTGTCGACTCGAGCGCTACGTCACCTTCGAGGACCTCGCCGTGTACTGCCGGTGTGTGGCCGGCACGATCGGTCGGCTCTCGCTCGGGGTGTTCGGCAGCACGGATCCCGACCGCGCGACGGTGCTCGCCGACACGCTCGGCATCGGACTCCAAGTGACGAACATCTTGCGTGACATCGTCGAAGATCGCGACGTGATGGGTCGCGTCTATCTCCCCGAAGAGGACCTCGAACGCTTTGGCGTCGCACCGGATGCCGGTGGTCCGCTCGACGCGCTCGCCGATCTCGTCAGGTTCGAGGCTGGACGGGCGAAGGAACGGTACGACATCGGTCTTGGGCTGCTGGACCTGCTGGACCGCCGGTCCAGAGCTTGTGTCGCCGCCATGGCGGGCATCTACGGGCGTCTCCTCGCCAGGATCGAGCGTGATCCGCTGGCAGTCCTCGACCACCGGGTCTCGGTGCCGGCGTGGGAAAAGTCCTGGGTCGCAGCTCGCAGCCTCGCGGGAGCGGGTGTGGGTGCCCGCCTGCACGCAGAGGTTGCCGCATGAGTCGTACCCCACGCGTCGTCGTCGTCGGCGGCGGCCTCGCCGGGCTCGCCGCAGCGATCGGTTGCTCCGACGGGGGAGCTGCCGTGACGTTGATCGAGAGCCGTCCCCGCCTCGGTGGGGCCACATGGTCGTTCGAGCGCAACGGCCTGATGTTCGACAACGGTCAGCACGTCTACATGCGGTGCTGCACCGCCTACCGCCGTTTCCTTGACCGTGTCGGCAGTGCAGAGCACGCGCCGCTCCAGGACCGCCTGGCTATCCCCGTGCTGCGGCCTGACGCGGGTGGAGGTGAGCCGGTCACTTCGTGGATCAAGCGCAGTGCACTACCCTCGCCACTTCATCTGGGCTCCTCGCTGCTCAGCTACCGACACCTTCCGCTCGCCGATCGCTTGCAGCTCGGTCGGGCTGCGCTGGCGCTGCGCCGGTTGAGGACCACCGACGAGTCACTGGACGATGAGACGTTTGCCCACTTTCTGGCTCGACACGGGCAGAGTGTTTCGGCGATCGAGCGCTTGTGGGATCTCATTGCGTTGCCGACGGTGAACGTGCGCGCTCGTGAGGCGTCGTTGGCGCTGGCGGCAAAAGTCTTCAAGACGGGGCTGCTCGAGGAGAACGACGCTGCAGATCTGGGTTGGTCGCGGGTCCCGCTGTCAGAGCTGCATGCCGAGCCGGCACGAGCGGTACTCGAGCGCGCTGGCGCCACGATCCGCACCAAGGCCAAAGTCAGCGAGATCCTTCACGGTCCTGCGAGCGGGCAGGGTGCGGGGAGAGTGACGGGCGTCGTTGTCGATGGCGAAGTCATCGAGGCGGACGCAGTCGTGCTCGCCGTACCGCACGAAGTCGCAGCGAAGCTCCTTCCATCGACCGGCACGGTTCGTGTGCCGGCCTCCCTTGCCGGTCTTGGGCGATCACCGATCGTGGACGTCCACATCGTCTACGACCGTCGTGTCGTTCACCACGAAGTTGCTGCTGCGGTCGACTCGCCGGTGCAGTTTGTCTTCGATACCACCGCCTCGTCGGGAATGGCTCCGAGCGACGGACAGTGCGTGGCGGTGTCGATCTCGGGTGCCGACGCCGAGCACGGCCTTCGTCCAGAAGTACTGATCGACACTTACGTGGGTGCGCTCGGGAGGCTTTTTCCTGCAGCACGCACGGCTCGTGTCGTCGACGCCGTCGTGACTCGCGAGCATGCTGCGACGTTTCGCGGGGTTCCCGGCACACGGGCGCTACGGGTTCGGCCCGATTCTGGCGTCGAAGGGCTCCTTGTCGCAGGAGCGTGGACCGATACGGGGTGGCCCGCCACGATGGAAGGTGCCGTGCGCAGCGGCGTGGCCGCATCCGCTGGTGCACTGCGTGCCGTGGGCCATATGCGTGGCGCCGATGAGATCGAGACGAAACCCGAGCTTGCCGAGGAGGTAGTGGCGTGATCCCGACCCAAAGCGTCCCAGAGATATTGCACCGGGCGAGGGAGCTTGTCACTCCGGCGCTTCGCGAAGCCATCGGGCGTCTGTCGCCTGAACTCCAGCCGATCGCCGAGTACCACCTCGGTTGGGTCGACGCGAACGGACGCAGCGTCGGCGGCGATGGAGGCAAGGGCGTGCGACAAGCCCTTGCGGTGTTGTCGGCGGAAGCCGTCGGCGCAGACGGACAGCTCGGCGTGCCGGGCGCTGTCGCGGTCGAGCTCGTCCATAATTTCTCACTGATCCACGACGACGTCATGGACGAGGATGCCGAGCGGCGCCACCGACCCACGGTGTGGGCGCTCTTTGGCATCGGACGTGCGGTTATCGCCGGTGACGCGCTTCTCGCACTGGCCCAGCAGATCATGCTCGATCCGGCGCCCGGTCGGGACAACGTGCGTGCGGCTCGGTGCATCGCGGATGCGACTGCGGCGATGATCGCCGGCCAGGCACTCGACATGGCTTTCGAGTCGAGGCGCGTCATCGACGTCGCCCAGTGCTCGGCCATGGAAGGCGGCAAAACCGGGGCATTGCTCGGTTGCGCGTCGGCTATCGGCGCGGTGCTCGCTGGAGCACCCGACGAGACGGTCGGACGGCTCGATACCTACGGCATGCAACTTGGTCTTGCCTTCCAGGCAGTTGACGACCTCCTCGGCATTTGGGGAGATCCCGCCACCACCGGCAAGCCTGCCTGGAGTGATCTGCGCCAGCACAAAAAGACGCTTCCCGTCGCCGCAGCGCTTGCTGTCGGTGATGTCCGCGCAGAAGAGCTTGCCGGCTTGCTCGCATCGGAGCATCTCGATGAGGCACAGGTCGCACGGGCCGCCTTTCTCGTCGAGGAGTGCGGAGGACGGACCGCGGCGGTCGAGGAAGCCGACAACCGGCTTGCCGCCGCGTTCCAGGCACTCGACGGTGCCGGTCTGGCGCCGGCTGCGACAGCAGAGCTCATGGAGATCGCCCACTTCGTCGTGGAGCGCCAGTTCTAGACATGCACTATTTCTTGCAGGAGTCCCACCCATGACGACCGAACACCCTGACCTCGTGCCACCGGCCGAGCACGCGCGGGCCACCGAGACCCTCGCCGGCGCACGGGACCACCTCCTCGGCTTGCAGGCACCGCAGGGCTGGTGGAAAGGCGACCTCGAGACGAATGTCACGATGGACGCCGAAGATCTAATGCTGCGTGAGTTCCTCGGCTGTCGCGACGAAGAGGACACCGTTGCGAGCGCGAAGTGGATCCGGTCGAACCAGCGCGAAGACGGGACCTGGGCGACCTACTACGGCGGCCCGGGCGATCTCTCGACGACCATCGAGGCCTACGTGGCGCTTCGCATTGCCGGCGATCGGCCCGATGAGCCACACATGGCACTCGCTGCACACTTTGTGCGGGAGCACGGAGGCATCGAGGCCTCTCGGGTGTTCACCAGAATCTGGCTCGCGCTGTTCGGTTTGTGGTCGTGGCACGACTTGCCGGCGATGCCGCCGGAGATCATCCTGCTTCCGCCGCAGGTTCCCTTCAACGTCTACGACTTTGGATGCTGGGCACGCCAGACGGTCGTCGCCCTGACCGTGGTCGCTGCGTACCGGCCGGTGCGACCACTCGGCTTCGGCCTGGAAGAGCTGCGTACCGGGGTGGACCCGCCGCGGCCCGGCCCGTCGTTGCTCGACTGGAAGGGACGTTTCACCCTTATCGATCGGCTTCTTCACGGTTATGAGCGTCTCGCCACGACGCGAGCCGTGCGTTCGACGGTGCGCGAGATCGCTCTGTCGAGTGCGGAACGCTGGATCGTGCGGCGCCAGGAGGCCGACGGCGGATGGGGTGGCATCCAGCCGCCCTGGGTGTACTCGATTCTCGCTTTGCACTTGCGGGGCTTTGCGCTCGACCACCCGGTGATCGCGCACGCCTTCGAGGGCCTCGAGCATTTCCTCGTGCGGCGCGACGGCGTCCGTTGGCTTGAAGCGTGCCAGTCCCCGGTATGGGACACCGCTCTCGCCACCATCGCACTCATCGACGCCGGGGTTGCACCGGACGACGAACGCTTGATTCGCGCAGCGAGCTGGCTGCTCGGCGAAGAGGTTCGGGTGCGGGGCGACTGGTCGGTGCGTCGGCCCCGTGTGCCAGCAGGCGGTTGGGCATTCGAGTTTGCAAACGACAGCTATCCCGACGTCGACGATACGGCCGAGGTCGTGATGGCATTGCGACGCGTCGCTCATCCCGATGCCGCGGCAATCGAGGCTGCAGTGGCGCGCGGCGTGACCTGGATCGAGGGCATGGTCTCCGAAGATGGGGCATGGGGCGCGTTCGACGCTGACAACAGTCGAGAGATTCTCTACGAACTACCCTTCTCGGACTTTGGTGCAGTGATCGACCCACCGAGTGCTGATGTCACGGCACATGTCATCGAGATGCTCGCCGAGGAGCGGGGAGCGGACCCGGTGATCCTTGCGCGAGGAGTCGAGTCGCTCCGAGCAGCTCAGGAGTTCGACGGTGCGTGGTTTGGACGGTGGGGGGTCAACTACGTCTACGGCACAGGTGCAGCGGTGCCGGCACTCGTCGCCGCAGGGGTCTCCCCCGACGACCCGGTCATCCGCCACGCCGTGACGTTCCTCGAGACGCACCAGAATGACGATGGTGGCTGGGGCGAGGACATCCGGTCCTACGACGATCCTTCGCTACGAGGCGAGGGAGTCTCGACGGCGTCGCAGACCGCATGGGCGCTGCTGGCGCTCGTCTCGGCCGGCGAGGCAGCCGGCGCAGCTGCCCGCAAGGGTGTGGCGTTTTTGGCGGCCACCCAGCGCCCCGATGGGAACTGGGACGAGCCGTGGTACACCGGCACCGGCTTTCCTGGTGACTTTTACATCAACTACCACCTGTACCGGCTGTGCTTCCCGGTCACGGCGCTCGGTCGTTGGTTGCGTGCGGTGCGACCGGGTGGTGAGGCGCCGGAGACCTCGTCCAGTCTCGGGCACTTCGAAGGACTGATGCCGCTACCGCTCGCAGGCGCCAGTCACGAGCCACATGTCGGACGTGGTCGGGTGCAACGCGGGAAGTCGATGGGCGCTAAGCCCCTCGGAGACAAGTTCGGGCCGCGGGCTCGTGCCGCTCGCCGCCGCCGTTCGCCGCGAGCCTTTGGAACGGGCTCATGACGAGCCCCGTCTTTGTCGTGCCGCTGCGCTTCGAAGCTTTTGCGGTACGCCGAGGCTTGCGCCGCGATCTCGATCGAAGCGCGCGTCGAGCGGCAGTCGAGCTCGTCGGGATGGGACCGGCGCGAGCCATTGCCGCCCAGGCTCGGCTGGAGCGTACGTGGGCGCCTGATCAGCCCGTCGTGCTCACCGGTTTCGCCGGGGCGCTCGTGCCCGAGCTTCGTGCCGGTGACGTCGTCGTCGCCACCGGTGTTCGAGCTGCGTCCGACGGGTCATCGATCGAGTTGCCGGCGAGCAGCGAGATCGCCGCCCTTTTGCGAAAGGCGGGATGCTCGGTTCACGAGGGCACCGTGGTCTCCTCGGCTGCAGTCGTCTCGGGTTCCGAGGCGAGAGCTCTGCTCGCCGAAACCGGGGCGCTCGCCGTCGACATGGAGTCGGTGTGGTGTGCGCCCCTCGTAAGAACGCACCCGTTTGCCGTGGTGCGTGTCGTCGTGGACGGACCGGGGCGCGAGATCCGCTCCCTGTCGGTCGTCCCTGCAGGTGTGCGAGCCATGCGCTCGCTCGCCACGGTGGCCCGTGTGCTTCAGCACTGGTCCCCTGCACGTCTTGATTCCAGCTCCTCCAGTACCAGCCCCCTCTTGGAAGTCGGTGATCTGTAATGGGTATTCCCCTTCGTCAGAACCTCGCCATGGCGCGCTACCTCGCCACGCAGAAGTTGAAGCGTGTTGAGAAGTACCCGCTCATCGTGGAGCTCGAGCCGCTGTTCGCTTGCAACCTCGCATGCCCAGGTTGCGGCAAGATCCAGTATCCGACCGAGGTGCTGCGCCAGCGCCTCGCGCCGGAGGACGCATGGGCCGCTATCGAGGAGAGCGGCGCACCGATGGTCTCGATCGCCGGTGGGGAGCCGTTGCTGCATCCCCAGATCGAGGAGATCGTGAACGGCCTGATGGCCCGGAAGCGCTTCGTCTACCTCTGTACCAATGCCGTCCTGCTGCGCCGCAAGATGGACCGCTTCAAGCCCTCGCCCTACTTCTCCTGGGTCGTCCACGTGGATGGGCTCGAGGAGCGTCACGACCAGGCAGTCGACCGTGAAGGGGTCTTCCGCGAGGCGGTCGAGGCAATTCGCGAGGCCAAGCGTCGTGGCTTTCGGGTCACGACGAACACGACCTTCTTCTCCACGGACTCGCCAAAGACCGTGCGCGAGGTTCTCGACTTTCTCAACGACGACCTGCAGGTCGACGCGATGATGATCTCGCCCGCCTACGCCTACGAGAAGGCACCTGACCAGGATCACTATCTCGGGGTCAGCCAATCGCAGGAGATGTTCGCGAAGGCTTTCGGCGAGGGCCACCGCAAGCGCTGGCGGCTCAACCACACTCCGCTGTTCCTCGACTTCCTCGAGGGCAAGGAGGACTACCAGTGCACGCCGTGGGGGATCCCGAGCTACTCCGTCTTCGGGTGGCAGCGGCCCTGCTACTTGATGTCCGACGGTTACGCCGAGACCTACAAGGAGCTCCTCGAGACGACGGACTGGTCGAAATACGGACGGGGCAACGACCCTCGCTGTGACAACTGCATGGCGCACTGTGGTTACGAGCCCACCGCCGTGCTCGCCACGACGAAGTCGCTGCGCCAGTCGCTCCGGGCGGCCGTCGGCACGCACTGAGCTGGAGTTGCCCAATCAGGGCGGCGGTAATGTCACGTCTCCCCGAGGCGGTAATCTCAACCAGCGCACGCTGCCCGATGGGCTCGTGCCATGGGGCCATAGCTCAGTTGGTAGAGCGCCGGCTTTGCAAGCCGGATGTCAGGGGTTCGAGTCCCCTTGGCTCCACCGATGTTGTAGGAAGTACAACGTTGTCCCTGGTCGGCGGCCGCATGTATGGGCATTTGCACACGCACGACATCAGTCGACGGACCCGGGCGCGACGATCCACTGACACCGCTGACCGGTCACCTCCGCGATTCTGTCGAAATCCTGGTCATAGTGGAGAACGGCCAGCCGCTCCATCTCCGCAGCCGCTGCGATCAACAAGTCTGGGATCTTGCGACCGCGCTGGCTTCGAGCCGCAAGCATGCGCTGGACCTGCTTAGCCCGGGCGAAGTGGTCAGCTGTCGAGTCGATCAGGGCGAAGACGTCGAGCGCTCGTTGGAGTTCATCCCACTCCTGATCGTTGCGAGCCGAATATCCCACTTCGAGGTCTGACATGACCGCCCGGGCGAGGTTGCCAGCCTCGGCGAGGGGTTCAAGGACTGCGCGTATGGCCGGGTTCGACAGTCTCTTCAGCACACTCGTGTCGACGAGATGGGTCAGCGCCACGCATCCTCGCGATCGTCGAGTGCGGCCTGCGCGAGCGTGTCGAAAGCAGCTGCGACCCGCTCGTCGCGCGGCGCGGCAGCACGTCGCAATGCCTCGTTCACGGTGTCCTTCAGGGTCGTGGTTCCGAGTTCGGCTCGGGCCGCCCCAAGGGTTTGCTCGTCGATGTCAACAAGGTGCTTGGCCACGATCTCAGTATATACGGAACCGACGTTGTATATCTAATGGCTTGGGCGTCCTCCTCACGTTCACACGCGTGTGCACGTGGAGCTGTCTGATATGGCCCGAAGTGCTCCTCATGGCCGGTTGGTTCACAGCGCCTCGATGCGGCACCGAGGCCCAGATGCGTTAGCAAGACGTCGGTCGGCAGTGATCAGGACGCAATCGACCGCCTCTGCCAGGGCGACGTAGCAAGCGTCGTACGGAGTGAGGTTCGGCCGAAGTTCCCACACTCGTCGAAGAAGCAGCGCCGTTGGGAACACCGTGATCGGGAAGGCGAGGAGGTCACCGATGGCGGCGTCTGCTTGCTCCGCAGTCAATTGGCCCCTGGAGGCATGGCGCCGAAGGACCGATGTGACCTCGATCCGCAGGAGATCAGGGCCGGCGATCGACTCACCGTGGAAACGGTCCCTGAACCGCCGCCCGTCGTCCCCAGCGTCCGCGAGTGCTGGGGCGAGGACTGAGGCGTCAACGACGAGCACGTTCCGCGTCGATCGCTTCGATCGCACCTTTCGCGGAAAGCTGGCCCTTCGGGCGATGTTCGATCCGCTCGAGCATCTCGTCAAGCGTCGGAGTCGCTGCAATCAGCGCGAGCTGCGCAGCGAGGAACTGCTGGAGTGACTGACCAGCCTGTTCAGCACGGCGAACTAGCGCTTGGTGGATCTGGTCCGGGACATCGCGCACCTGCACGTTTGGCATGCATGCATAATACATCCACTTATCGTCTGGCCGTAAGGCACGCGCCCCACCGTTCGATCACGCTCCGGTTCGCTGGGTGCCCCGGAACGCCACGAGCGGGGCGACGCTGTCGCATGTGGCGCAGCGCTTGTCGCCATCGGGTCGCAGTCATCCAGTGCGCCACCTTTACCATCGTGTTCGCCGGGATCTCACTGATCGTCGGCCACCGTGGCGGGATCTTCTGGCTGGGAGGCGGTGCACGGGTTGCATTTGCCGGGTCGGTAGCTAACGGGTGGATTTTTCTCGACGAAGTCATGCGTCATGATCGACCGCGGAAGGAGCTGGACGCGGACGCCTCAGTCGACGCGCGCTAGGGCATCTCCTACGTCAGCCGAGTCTCTCCTGCGTTGATCAACGTGGCGAGCAGCTCAAGGGCCTGATCGACGGTTATCTCTCCAGCGGCGACGAGGTCGCCGAGTCCGAACAGCGCATTGACCAGCGCCCAGACGAGACCTTGCGATGCTGGCTTGTCGCCAATCGGAAGCATCCCGCTCCAGCGGTCAATCGTGCGAGTCCGCAATTTCGTTGCGAGCTCATGGAGCTCGTGGTCAGGACTGCCCGAGTACAGCAGCATCGCCCGCAAGATCTGTCGTTCTTCGGCTGGCCTTGCCAGGACGAGACGGGCGGCATCAAGTGCGCCATGGTGACCTTTGGCCCGACTCTCGGCGATGGCAGCGGCCACATCGGCGTCGAGCTCGCCGAAGCGGTCGAGCAACAGTGAAGCAACAAGGCTGGAAAGGCTAGGAAAGTGCTCGTAGACGAGCTGGCGGCTGACTCCAGCCTCACTCGCCAGTCCGATCATGCTCAGTCGGTCGAGACCTTCGCGCCGCGCCATCGTCGCTGCGACTTCGAGGAGCTGGCGGCGGCGATCCCCGGCGCGCAGATATTGCCTCGGCTTGTGCTGGTCCAAAGAGCCAGGTACAGCGCCGTCCTGGTGCTTCGAGGGGGTCATTGTCGACTGCTTGACGACATGTTCAGGGACATCACTACGGACTTCGCAAGGCACGTCATGGTACGAGCACGCTCTGGGTGGCCGGCATCGTGGCGGCGCCCTCAGCGTCGATGCGCGGCAGGATCCGATCGAGCCAGCTCGGAAGCCACCAATTGGCGCGACCCATCAAGGTCATCGTGGCGGGTACGAGAATCAGGCGTACAACCGTCGCATCGACGATGACGCTGGCGCACAGCCCCACGGCGAGCATCTTGACGACCACATCGGACGAGAGCACAAACGCCAAGAACACACTTGCCATGATCGCAGCCGCACAGGTGATCACTCGCGCAGTAGCTGCAAGACCACCGGCCACGGCAGCTTCGTTATCGCCGGTGCGGTCCCACACTTCCTTGATGCGAGCGAGCAGGAAGACTTCGTAGTCCATCGAGAGACCGAACACGATGGCGAACATCAGCACCGGCACGTAGGACTCGATGGGCACCTTCTCGCTGACGCCAAACAGGCTGCCCGCCCAGCCCCACTGGAATACTGCGACGATCACGCCGTAGGCAGCGCCAATCGACAGCACGTTCAAGAGTGCGGCCTTCAGCGCGATGAGCAGGCTGCGGAAGGTCGTCATCAAGAGCAGGAACCCGAGTGCCACGACGAGGCAGATCACGATGGGCAGGCTGGACGTAATCGTGTCTCGGAACTGCAGCTGGAGCGCCGTCGCTCCCGTCACGTAACCGGTCGTCCCCGTACCTCTCAGGACCTGAGGAAGTGTGGTGTCGACGAGGCGGGAGAACAGCTGCTGCGTCGCGGTTCCCTGCGGTGAGCTCGCCGGCAAGACGTTGCCGACGAGGATTGCACCGTTGCTCGAGGCTTGCAGGCTTCCTGCCTTGGCCACATCCGGCGTGTGCAGGAGGGCGCTTTGCACCTGCGTCGCTAGCTCGTCAGATGATGTCGTCGAGTGCTTCAGGTCGATGACGATGGTGAAGGGGGAGTTCGCGCCGATGCCGAAACCCTGTGCGATCAGGTCGTAGGCGACGCGATCGGTGAAGCTGGTGGGGTCGGCACCGTCATCGATGTGGCCGAGGTTGATCGACAGCAACGGAATCGCAAGGACGACGAGGACGGACAGTCCCCCTGCGAAACATCGCCACGGATGACGCTCGACAAATCGCGCGTAACGGTGCCAGCCGTCGTTGTCGCTTCCCGCCTCAGCGACCGGCGTTCGAAGTGCGGCCGCGTCGATCCGTCGGCCGACCAGGCCCAGAAGGCCTGGTGCGAGCGTCATGGCTGCAGCTGCGGCGCTCACCACCGAGAAGACTGCGGCCAGACCAAGCTGGCCGATGAAGTTCACTCCGGACGCGTAGAGGCCGATCAATGCGAGCGACACGGTACTGGCGGCGACGAGCACCGCGTGACCGCTCGTAGCGACGGTGAGACCCGCAGCATCAACGGGCCCTACACCGTTCAGGATCTGTTGGCGAAAGCGGGTCGTCAGGAAGAGCGCGTAGTCGATCCCGACTCCCAGGCCGATCATCAGAGCCAGAGTCGGAGCTGTCGTGCCGAAGGTCAAGAACGCCGCCGCAATGCTCAGCACGCAGATCCCCACGCCCACTGCGACGAGCGCGCTCACGAGCGGAAGGATCGCACCGAGGAGACTGCCGAAACCGACGGCCAGCACGACGATGGCCACGGCCAATCCGATGAGCTCCGACACGATGTCATTGGGGCTCGGGCGAAAGAGCTGGTCGAGACCACCTCCGTAGGCCACTTCTACGCCGACATGCGTCGCGCTGACCATCGCTCCTTCGAGCCTCGGGATGTAGCTCGACCCCAGCACCTTCGGTCGTTCGTCGAACTGCACGGTTGCATTGGCTGTGCGACCATCGACTGAGAGCCCTGCAGAGCCGGTGGCGAGAGGATTGGACACCGAGAGCACGTGCGGGAGCTTTCTCACCGCTGCGAGCGACTGCTCGATGGGCGAGCTCTTCGTCGAGAGGGTGCCACTCGCGACGTGCATCACGATCTGCCCGGAGTAACCGCCCGCCGCTGGTTCGTCTGTATTCAGCAGGTTGAGTCCGGTGGTTGCCTGCGTGCCGGAGATACTGACGTCGTCGCTGAACACCCCGCCGACGGCGCCTCGCAACACGACGGCAAGAATGAGTAGGAAAAGCCAGGCGGCGATCGTTCTTCGTGGGTGCCGGGCACACGATGCACCCACCGCACCGAGTCCGTGCCAGGCGGGTGGGATTGGACCTTCGGCGTCGATCGATGTCGCTCGGTGCTCAGACGTCGTGTTGCGTGTGCTCACGCCGGCGATGCAAGTCGAGAAGTGTACAGACTGTCAGATTGCTAGGAGCGGCTTCGCTGCTTGGTCTGCTCCGCCTCGAGCCTCCAAGCGCACGAGCCTCGAAGCGCACGAGCCTCGTCACGTCCGAGAGGCTCCGCTGCGACTCCAGCTCATTCCGGCCAGGCGAACTCGTCTGCGTCGACGATGCGATACGCATAGCCCTGCTCGGCGAGGAATCGCTGGCGTCGTGCAGCAAATTCCTGGTCGTTCGTATCTCTCGCTACGACGGAGAAAAACCGGGCTTGGCGTCCATCGGCTTTCGGGCGAAGGAGGCGACCGAGTCGCTGGGCTTCTTCCTGTCGACTGCCAAACGCCCCAGACATCTGGATGGCGACCGAAGCCTCGGGTAGGTCGATGGAGAAGTTCGCAACTTTTGACACGACGAGTATGGGAAGTTCCCCGGAGCGGAACGCTTCGTACAGTTTCTCCCGTTGACGGGTCGCCGTCTTGCCCGAGATGACCGGCGCATCGACAAGACGCGCGATCTCGTCGATCTGGTCGAGGTACTGGGCGATCACGAGCGTTGGCTCACCTCGCTTGACCGCTTCTGCACAGATTCGCTCCGCGACGAAGAGCTTCGATGCCGCCGTCGAACCGACACGGTAACGATCATCGAGCTCGGCGGTGGCGTAGGCCATGCGCTCGTCGTCGGTGAGCGTAACCCGCACTTCGGTGCAGATAGCCGGTGCGATCCACCCCTGGGCCTCGATATCTCGCCACGGCGTGTCGAAGCGCTTCGGTCCGATCAGGCTGAACACGTCGCCTTCACGACCATCTTCACGCACGAGCGTGGCTGTGAGCCCGAGCCGCCGTCGGCTCTGGATGTCCGCAGCCATCCGGAACACCGGAGCTGGCAAGAGGTGTACTTCGTCGTAGACGATGAGGCCCCAATCCTCGGCTTCGACGACGTCCAGGTGGGGATAGAGCCCGCCGCGCTTGGAGATCAGGATCTGATACGTGGCAATCGTGACCGGCCGAATGTCCTTGCGCTCGCCGGAGTACTCGCCAATCTCGGTCTCGGTGAGGCTCGTGCGAGCGAGCAACTCAGCGCGCCACTGCCGCGCGGCAACGATATTCGTGACCAGGATGAGCGTGTGCGCGCTGGCCCGCACCATCGCCGCAGCTCCGACAAGGGTCTTACCTGCGCCGCACGGAAGCACGATGACGCCGCTCCCGCCGTGAAAGAAGGTGTCAACTGCTTCTCGCTGATAGGGGCGGAGCTCAAAGCCATCACTTTCGTCGAGTGTCATCGGGTGCGCGGCACCGTCGACGTAGCCAGCACGATCTTCAGCCGGCCAACCGGCCTTGAGAAGCGCTTGCTTGATCCTTCCCCGCTCGGAGCGCGGGACAACGACGGTGTCGGGATCGATGCGAGCACCGACGAGTCCAGCGACGCCTTTGGTGCGCAGTACCTCCTCGAGCACTATGCGATCGGTGCTACGAAGCACCAAGCCGTGGATCGCGTCCATCTCGAGAACGAGGCGGCCAAAACGGCCGAGGGTGTCGACCACGTCGAGCAACAGAGCCTGAGGCACGGGGTAGCGGGAGAAGCGCACGAGCGCGTCCACGACCTGCTCGGCATCGATGCCTGCAGCGCGGGCGTTCCACAGCGCAAGGGAAGTCACTCGGTAGGTGTGGACGTGCTCGGGTGAGCGCTCCAATTCGGCAAACGGGCTAATCGCGGCCCGGCACTCCGCGGCCTGTACATGGTCGGTCTCGAGCAGCAACGTCCGATCGGACTGGACGATCAGCGGGCCATCGCTCATGGCGACCACTCCCCGTCGCCTTCGAGCTCCATCAGCAAGTCCAGCGCCGAGTCGAGGTCCATCTCCACGTCACTCTCCAGATCGGGCTCGGTTTCCTCTCGTGGCGACGGTACCCGTCTGCCAGCGCGCCTGCGCACGATCAGTGTCCCATCCTCGCCCTCGGTGGCAGCGAGATAGCCCGCATCACGTAGCGCGCGTTCGGTTGCATCAGGATCCGCACGAGAGACAGCAACGGTCGGCGCCAGCAGACGGAGCCCAAGGCGTGCGACCTTCTTCGCACGCACGACCTCTTCGAGAAGGGCGGTGTCATCGCTGCGGAGAAACGACTGGGCAGCACCGACGCGTAACTTCCCGTATCGCCGTTCGATGTCTTCGATGAGATAAGCCAGTGTCTGAGGTACGCCCTTTGGTGCGAGCCCGGCGAGAAAGTCCAGGAGAGCGGCGCTGTTTTGACCGGCGTCGAACCATCGCCGAAGTGAGGCCTCGCTGAAACGGAACACGCTCGCAGCGCCCGACGACTCGACGTCAGCCATCAGGTCGAGCTGGCGTCGGAGCTCGGTGGTGATCTCGCCCACGACCACGGCAGTGAGGTCGGCTTGCAGGACGATCTCATAGGCAACAGGAGGCGCATGCTGCTGCAGCGCCTCGCCAGCATGGCGACCCTCGCCGTCGGCGAGGACTCTTCCCCAAGGCGTCAGGGCACCATCCGCGGTGACGCCGAGCATGTCGGCCTCGCCAAGAGTCCAGTTCACGAGCTGCACGGGCCACGTGGGACCACCTCGCCAGAGTGCCGGGGCCGCCCACTCGGCGCGCGCTGCGAGGGCATCGGGATGCGCCGCTGCTCCTGCTGGCAACTGAGCGAGGAGGGCGAGGATGAGCAGCCGCCTGCGCACTGCGTCGGGCTCATACGTACGACCGGCGAGGGGCGGGACCGGCTTTCCGGAAGGTCCCATGCTCCCCGACAAGCTCAGTTGATGTGGGGCACCGAGCCAGTGATAGACGAGGTACTCCCAGCGCTGGCCCGACAACAGCGAGCACCATCGGTCGTAATCGTCGGTCGGCACGATCACCGACTCGTCCTGTCCGATCAGTCCGGCAAAGCTCGCAAGGTCGACAAGGCGCGCTACGTGCTGCTCACTTCGCCCAGTCATCTTGGCGAGGCGGCGCAGCTCTCGGACCCCGAGGCCTCCCGCTTGGAGAAGCTGACCGGGAGTCTCGGCCCACGATTCGAGGATCAGAGCGACGTCGCCCACAATGTCGAGAGCACGCTCCGCCCCGAGCTGGTCGGTGACGGCTACGTCCACCGCCCGAGCTGACAGCTCCGGACCATCGGGGTCGAAGTGTTCAAACGGGCGTCCGCCTCGAAGTGCCAACGCCACCTCAGCGGACATCGTCGCAGCGCCCCATCCGCTCGTGATGATGAGGCCACGGCGCATGAGCCATCCTTCGGGGCTGCGATCGGTCTGAGGGGGCTGGTAGCCCCCATAGCCGATGCGAAGTTCCAGGCGTTCTCTCGACATCGCCTTGACGATGTCGACCGTTCCGGGTGGGCCGGCCTCGGCAAGCGCAGCGACACGGGCCGGCGTGGACAGGACGGTCAGGACTTCGTCCACGACGGCCTTCGCCGGTCCTCGGACCTCGACACCGATGCGCTTTGCAAGCTCAGCGAGAGTGGCAAGGGTCATCTCTTCGAGGACCGGGCGGAGCGATGGGCCCAGACCTGCTGGATGAGGAATTGCCGGTCGGAGTCCGGGATTGGCGACCACGTGCTCGCCGTCGAGGATGGCGACACCGTCGGCCACCAGGCGATCGAGGACTCGACGGACATGGTCGGCTTTGGTGTTCAAGATCGTGCTGAGCGACGAGAGTGTCGGATCCGACAGGAGACAGAGCGCCTCCGCCACTTGACGAGCGGCACGGTCCGATCCGGCGAACCATCGTCGGAGGCGCTGCGACGAGACGACTGCAGCGACGAGGGCGGTGTCATCGCGAGGAGGAGCCAGCGCTTTGTCGCCCGGACCGATCATGTGCTCGAGCATCGCCATGTCTGCTCCGGCCACTGCCGCTGTCCAGAGTTCGTGATCAGATCTCACCGGCAGCTCCAATGCGATACGAGCGTAGACGCCGCGAATGATGCACGGATCACCGTCGTGTCTTGTCGGGCTAGTGTCTGGCCAGCTCACCAGCACGTCGAGGTGATGGCGAGCGTGTCGAATTGAGGTGACTGATGGATCAGAGCGATCTCAACCGGATTCTGGGCCGACTCGTGGAAGTGGGCGGCTCGGACCTGCACGTCAAGGCTGGCTCTGCCCCGCGTGTACGACTCAACGGTGTGCTTCGCCGGGTCAACAGCGAGGTGGCAATTTCGGGGGAGGACATCGAGCTCCTGGCCCGCACGATCATGCACGAGCGCATCTGGAAGCGTTTCGAGAGCACGTTCGAAGCCGACTTTGCCTATTCGGTCTCTCAGCTTGGGCGATTCCGGGTGAACGCGTTTCGCCAGCGCGGCACGATCTCGATGATCTTTCGCCACGTGCGACCAGGCACGCAGACGCTGTCGGAGATTGGCCTGCCCGACGTGGTCCGTCGGCTCGCCGAGGAACCGCGCGGGATCGTGCTCGTGACCGGCCCCACCGGCTGCGGAAAGACCACGACGCTCGCAGCGATGATCGACCATCTGAATAACACTCGAGAGTGTCACGTCGTGACCATCGAAGATCCGATCGAGGTGCTCCATCGTGACCAGCTCGCTTCGATCAGCCAACGGGAGGTTGGCTTCGACACCGACAGCTTTATCGTGGCGCTGCGCTCGGCGCTTCGAGAGGATCCTGACGTCATCCTCGTCGGCGAGATGCGCGATCCCGAGACCGTCGAGACCGCGCTCACTGCCGCGGAGACCGGCCACCTCGAGCTCTCGACGTTGCACACCGGCGACTCTGTCGAGACGATCAACCGGATTATCGACTTCTTCCCGCCGTCTCAGCAGCGCCAGGCCCGTCTGTCGCTTGCGTCGTCGCTTCGAGGCACGATCTGTCAGCGTCTTGTGCCGACCATCGATGGGACCGGTCGAGTCCCAGCGCTCGAGGTCATGATCGTCAACGGTCGGATCCAGCAGTGCATTGTCGAGCCTGTGCACACGAGCGACATAGCCGACATCATCGCCGAGGGCGACTACTACGGGATGCAGACGTTTGCCCAGTCGCTCACCGCACTTTTGAAAGAGGGCAAGATCGACGCCGACGCAGCCATTGCCGCTGCGCCGAACGCGCACGATCTACGCCTGATGCTCCAGCGCCAGGGGATGGCACAGTCTGTCCTCGGGACCTGATCGCTTCCGACTCCGACGCGCCCCACGGCTAGCCCGGGCTCATCTCTCCAGCCCAGCCCAGCCCGGCCACTTAGCCCAGCCACACCCGTGCGAGCGGGGCCCCGACGAGGATGGCGATCACCGTGCCGAGAGCGAGAAACGGCCCAAAAGGGACCCGGGTCTTGCGCCCAGCGCGTCCTAAGGCCAGCAGCGCTACCCCGAAAATGCCTGCCGTCACGAATGACATCATGAAGCCGACTGCGGTGATGCGGTAGCCGATCCAGCCGAGCACCGCTCCGCACAGCCCTGCAAGACGCACGTCTCCAAAGCCCATCCCGTGCGGCACGGCGTAGAAGATCCCGGCGAAGACGGCAAAGGCGACCGCGCCGGCGATCACACCGTGAACCAGCGCCGCGCTGTCGTGGAGCTCGATCGATGCGATGACGAGCAGTGCTCCGCTGGTGGCACCGGTCACGAACACGATGGGCGTGGGTAGTCGCTGGTGGTCGAGGTCGATCACCGTGAGCGATATCAGACCGGCCACGAGGGCACACAGAGCTGGAATCGCCCAGCGATCAGGTGCGCGATCCGCCACGGCGCCGAAGAGGACGGCTGTCGTGACCTCGAGAGCCGGATAGCGCAGCGAGATCGGCTCCCCACATGCTCGGCATCGACCACGGCGGACGACAAAAGAGAACACGGGAATGTTGTCAATAGCTCTGATGGGTGTCGAGCACTTTGGGCAGCGTGAGCTGGGCGCTACGATGGATTTACCTTCAGGAACACGTGCCGTGACGACGGTGAGGAACGAGCCAATGATGAGGCCCACGAGGCACGCCAGGGCGGTGACTGCCGTCGAAGTGTTCACGACCGGTCGCCATTGGCGATCAATCCGAGCGACGCGCGTGCCGTCATTCTCATTTGGAGGAGCACGTTGTCCCTTGATGGTGGAGTCCCGAGGTGAAGGACATGATCGCATCGACAGCCGATGCGAGGTTACTATTCGCGCCGTGGCGACCCCGGTGACACCTCGGGGATCGAGCCGGTGATGTCGGTGGGCACGTGGGACTCGACCCGGGGAGCGGCTGAGCTGACGAGAAACCCTGTGCCGGCACTCGTGGACGACCCAGAGGAGCTCGCTGGGGACCTCGCTCGGGCCAAGGCAGCCGCGGTCGCCGCAGGATTCGACTTTGTCGACCTCGACCGCTTCGACCTCGAGCCCGATGCTGCACAGCTCATTCCTCGTGATCGTGCTGAGCGCGAGCGAGCGGTCGCTCTGGGGTGGCGCTACGGCCGTCCTGTCGTGGCCGTTGCCGATCCCGGTGATCTGTTCACCCTCGACGACATCTACCTGACCGCCGGTCGGGATGTTCACATCGTCGTTGCAAGTGGACTGCAGATCGACGCGTGGACAAAGCGCTCCTATGACGAGTTGCGGGCGCGCAGCAAGGGGCAGAGCATCCACGTTGACCTGGACGAGGCTCTGGACGAAGCACCGCATTCGTTTGGCGAGCCCCGAGACCAGCCGGTGGTCCCGTCGCACGAAGCTGCCTTCGACGAGGCTGCGGCGCCGTCTGATCTTCCGCCGGAGGAGATTGGGTCGCAGGACGAGGAATTCCTCGTCGACTCGTTGGTCGATCACGAGTCCGAAGCAGATGTCGAGACGTCTGCAGATCTACCTGCACCGGCGGATCCACCCGCGGCGTCGGGATGGTTGCAGAGTTCCTTCTACCAGGGACCGACGTGGGATCAGACAGCGACAGTCGAGCGGTCGCGTGACGACGCGGTGCCGTCTGGGGAGATGGGCGGTCGCGAAGGGGAGATTTCCGACGAGCCAGCTCCGGCAGCGACTCTCGCTGAGGTGCCCTTCGTCGGAGCGACTGAACCGGGGCTTCTGCCGGTCTCTGAACCCGTGTTCGAGCCCGCATCCGAGCCCGTGTTCGAGCCCGAGGTCTACGACGACGCTTTCCTTCTCCCCACTGAAGAGGTCGAGCGGGTCGACCTCAACAATTGGCAGATTGATTCGGCGGCTTCCGAGATGCTCCCCGAGGCGCTCGCCCGCAGGCATCGCATCCTGGCCATCGGCTATCGGGACGGCCGGCCTGTGGTTGCCATGGCGAACCCCTCTGATGTCTTCGCCCTCGACGACGTCCGATCGATTCTCGGCAGTGAGATCGTTACCGTCTCGTGCTCCGTCGACCAGATTGACGACTACATCGTCCGGATCTACCGCAGCAGCGGTGAGGCAGATGCAGCGGCGCGTCGCGCGGCGCAGTCTGCAGTCGCCGAATCCGAGTCGTCGCCTTTCGGCGAGCTTGCAAACGTCCGCTCGATCGTCGAAGACGCGCCGATCGTCAAATTCGTCAACGTGATCATGCGCCAGGCGCTCAATGAGCGCGCATCCGACGTCCACATCGAGCCGACGGCCACCGACATCGAAGTCCGATTTCGCATCGACGGCGTGTTGCACCACATCACGAGCGCACCGAAGTCGATCCATGGCGGCGTGGTCTCGCGCCTCAAGATCATGGCTGACCTCGATATCGCCGAGCACCGGATTCCCCAGGACGGTCGCCTGTCGCTGACGGCAAGCTCACGTGAGATCGATCTTCGCGTCGCCACGCTTCCCACCGTGCACGGCGAGTCCATCGTGCTGCGTGTCCTCGACAAGTCGACTGCTCCCCTCGACCTGTCGAAGCTCGGGTTCCTGCCCGACGTGCTTGAGCGGTTCGAAAGGTCCTACCGCAGGGCCGATGGCACCGTGATCGTCACAGGACCGACCGGTTCCGGCAAGTCGACCACGCTCTACGCGACGCTCAACCAGCTGAACTCGGCTGAGCGAAAGCTCATCTCGGTCGAGGACCCAGTCGAGTACCAGCTTCGTGGTATCAACCAGGTCCAGGTCAACCCGCGAGCTGGGCTGAGCTTTGCAAATGCACTGCGTGCGATCCTTCGTGCCGACCCCGATGTCGTCCTCGTCGGAGAGATCCGTGACCGAGATACTGCGACGATCGCCATCGAGGCTGCCCTGACTGGTCACCTGGTGTTGAGCTGCCTGCACACGAACAACGCCGCAAGCACACCTTTGCGGCTCGTCGAGATGGGCGTCGAGCCGTACCTCGTCTGCTCGGCACTCGACTGCGTGCTCGCGCAGCGCCTTGCTCGCCAGCTCTGTGAGAACTGTGCCGAGCCGTACTCGCCCACCGCGAGTGAGCTCACGGCGTTGGGCTTCAGCGAGGAGGACGTCCCAGTCACCGGGGAACTCGCGTTTCGACGTGCGGTCGGCTGCCAAGCGTGCAGTCGCACGGGCTATCGAGGCCGGCTTGCGATTCAGGAAGTCATGACGGTGACCGACGCGATCGAGCGTTCGGTTCTCGGGCGAGGCACGACCGACGATGTCTTCCAGATTGCCGTCGCCGAGGGGATGCGACCGATGCGCATCGATGGCATTCGCAAAGCAGCGATGGGACTGACGAGCCTTGAAGAGATCTTGCGGGTGATCGTATGACCACGGACGCCTCGCCGGTGTCGCCGTGGGCACGGACCCTTGTCGAGGCCCTGGTATCGAGCGGCCGTCTTCGCAGTGAAGATGGCGCACGGGTTCTTGGCCAATCGGCCGGGCGCAGCGAGCCCGTCATGACCGTGCTCAGCGACGAGGGCCTCGTCGATGCGAACACCGTGCTGGCCTGCTTGGCAGCGATATCAGGACTGAGCTGGGTTGACCTCGTGGCGGCTCCGCCTGAGCCCGATGCTCTCGCCGTCGTGCCGACGGCAGTTTCCCGTCAGTTCAAAGTGCTGGGCTACCGTCTGCACCAGAAGAAGGTCGTGCTGGCCTGCGCCGAGCCGCTCGGCGTCGCCGAGCTGAAGGAGCTCGCACACCTGCTCGGAACCGATATCGGTGGATGCGTGCTCGCCGATCCGGCGACAATCATGAAGGGATTGAGCGATGCCCCGACAGACCTTCCCGCCGCTCCCGTTGAACAACACGGGATACCGGCGCCGCCGCCGGAGCGGCTCGACGTCCGCGAGCTGCGGGCGCAATCAATCGCCGCTGAGCCACTGGCCCCTTCACCCGGTGCTCGACCTCGTGAGCAGGACCCAAGTATGAGAGGCGACGACGAGGACCTGGTATGGGTGCCAAAGACCGGTGCCGAGGGCTCGCTTGGAACTGCGGCTCGTGTCGACAGTGAATGGATCACTGGTATCGGTGGGGGTGCTGGTTCCGGTTCCGGTCAAGCTGCGGCGCCTTCGGCGGGGCGTCCTTCCCCGTCACCAGGCATCAGTGCGACTGGTGTCGTCGATCGCAGCGGTGTGCCCGGTCGAGTGCCACCCATGAACCTTGACAGCTTGTTGACCTATGCCGTGGAGAACGGTGCGTCCGACCTCCACCTTTCGAATGGATCGTCACCGGCCATCCGGGTCGACGGAGCAATTCATCGGATCGAAGGCCTCGCTCCACTCGATAACAACATTCTTCGTCAAATGATCTTCGGAGTGCTTCCGCAAAGTCACCGGGAGCGATTTGAAGCGACGAAGGAGCTTGATACCGCTCACGCAGTGCCGGGAGTCGGCCGGTTCCGTATGAGCGTCTTCCAGCAGCGAGGCTCGATCGGTGCGGTGCTTCGAGCAATTCCGTCCGAGATTCCCGACCTTGCCGAGCTGGGCCTTCCGAAGGTCGTGGCGACCTTCGCCGATCTGCGCCGGGGTCTCGTTCTCGTCACAGGACCGACCGGATCGGGAAAGTCGACGACGCTTGCGTCGATCGTGAGCATCATCAACCACACCAAGCCGCTGCACATCATGACGGTGGAAGACCCGATCGAGTTCTTACACCACCATGGCAAAGCGATCGTCAACCAGCGCGAGGTCGGTGTCGACACCGAATCCTTCGGCGAATGCCTACGTCACGTGCTTCGACAGGATCCCGACGTGATCCTTGTCGGCGAGCTGCGCGACCTCGAGACGATCTCCACTGCACTCACCGCTGCGGAGACGGGTCACCTCGTCTTCGCGACCTTGCACACGCAAGACGCGCCCCAGACGATCGACCGGATGATCGACGTCTTCCCCCCGACGCAGCAGGAGCAGGTCCGCATCCAGCTCGCCGGCGCACTTGAAGCGGTGGTCACCCAGCAGCTGGTACCAGCAGCGGGCGGAGTCGGACGAGTACCCGTGGCCGAGGTCATGATCTGTAACTCGGGAATCCGTAACCTGATCCGGACCGGCAAGACCCACCAGGTGTACTCGCTGATGCAGACCGGCGGAAACGAGGGCATGCAGACCATGGATCAAGGTCTGTCGATAGCCGTTACCGAGAGAAAGATCACCGAGGCGATGGCGTACAGCCGCTCACGGGATCCCAAGCAACTTCGCGACTACCTGAGAGGCTGACGCTCGAGCCGAGCGAACATCACTATGGCGACGACGTACGACTACAAGGTCAGGGACCGAGCAGGCAAGCTGGTCAAGGGAAAGCTGGATGCAGACAGCATCCCGCTCGTGGCGACGCGCCTTCGGGAGATGGGGTATCTGCCTCTCGAGATCAAAAAGGGTTCGTCGTTCGACCTGAAGAGTGACATCGAGATTCCCGGCCTTACCGACCGCGTGTCTCTCAAAGAAATTGCGATTACCAGTCGGCAGCTCGCCACGATGGTCGCTGCTGGACTGACCCTTGTTCGTGCCCTCAGCGTGTTGAGCGAGCAGATCGAATCGAAGGCGCTGCGTGAAGCGTTCCTCGCAGTCCGATCGGATGTAGAGCGGGGCTCGGCATTCTCGGTAGCGCTGGAGAAGTATCCCAAGTTCTTCACCCCGATCTACGTGTCTATGGTCCGAGCCGGTGAGGCGAGTGGTGAGCTTGACACCGTGCTGCTCGAACTGGCGAACAGGATCGAGCGGCAGGTGAGACTTCGATCCCAGGTGCGGTCGGCGTTCACCTATCCCGTCGTGGTCGTCTGCATGGTTGTGCTCATTGTCACGGCGATGATGATCTTTGTCGTACCGACCTTCAAGCATCTCTACAGCACCTTGAATGGAACTCTTCCACTCCCGACTCGAATTGTCATCAAAATATCGAGCGTCATAGCGAGCGTCTGGGCAGTGGCCGTCGTTGCTGGCATCGTTCTCATCGTCCTGGGCATCCGAGCATGGCTGAGGACAGATTCCGGACGTGAAACGTGGGACACATGGAAGCTGAAGATCCCAATCTTTGGTGAACTCAGTCTCAAGATTGCGCTGACGAGGCTCACGTCAACGCTCGGGTCGTTGCTCGCCTCCGGCATCGGCATCATCGAAGCACTGGAGATCACCGCGGCGAACGTGGGCAACACACTCGTTGCTCGAGCAGCTCGCGAGTCTGAGCGTGGAGTGCGTGAGGGCCGGTCACTTGCATCGACACTTGGCGACTTTCCGGTCATTCCGACGCTCGTCACCCAGATGGTCGAAACCGGAGAGGAGTCGGGCGCCGTGTCGGACATGCTCGCCAAGGTCTCCAGCTTCTACGACAACGAGATCGATGCGACGGTGGGAAGTCTGACATCGCTCCTAGAGCCACTACTCATCGTTTTCATGGGTATCTGTGTTGGAGCAATTGTGATCAGCCTCTACCTGCCGATGTTCGATTACGTCAAATTGCTGTCCGGAAGCGGTTCCGCAGGATGAGCAGGCGGTGGCCAATGGGGGGAAACTCCAATCAAGGCGAAGGAGTGCTTTCGTGGCTCGCAGCATAGGTTTGGAGATCGGCTCGTCCCATGTGCGGATGGCCGAAGTCTCCGTGGGGGATGGAAGCCCTCGCCTCATCAGGTACGCCGAAGTTCCGCTGCCGCTTGACTGCGTTGTCGACGGCGCGGTTGTGGACCGCGACGCCGTCCGCCAAGCGATTGCAGCATGTGTCTCGGACGGTGCATTTAAGCCGAGTCGCACGAGTGGAGTCGTCCGGGTCGTTGTCAACGTTGCGGGTCTGCGTGCGATCATCCGGGAGATCGAGATGCCTCCGGTGCCTGACGCCGATCTCGACAGCGCCGTGCGGCTGCAAGCGCTCGATATCATCCCGTTCCCCATTGACCGGACACTGATCTCGGCGAGGACCATCGGCAGTGTCGGTCCGCGCGAAGCAGGTGCTGCACCGGAGGGTTACGGATCAGGCTCGGTGGAGATGGGAACCCCCCCGCTCAATCGCATCCTCTTAGCGGCCGCCCATCGTGATCTTGTCGAACCGCTCGTCGATGCGGTGATGGCGGCGGGCCTCGTCGTGGACGGCGTTGACCTGGCGTCCTCTGCGCTGGTTCGCACCTTCGTCGACCCGAACATGCATTCTGCAGCTCCCGAGGCAATTGTCTCGATCGGAGCAGAGCTGACGACGGTCGTCGTTCACGAGGGCGGTGAGCCCACGTTCGTCCGGACCATCGCCGGCGGAGGTGGCGCTGTGACGCGCGCGATCGCTGCAGCCCTCGATCTGCCATTCCAAGATGCCGAAAATCTGAAACTCCGCCTCGGTGCTACTCCCGGCGTCACCGGGGGTGTTCCGCCTGAGGCTGTGGCTGCAGCCCGTGAAGGCTCGATCGCTCTGCTGTCTGAAATCCGAAGTTCTGTCGACTACTACTCGTCTTTCGAGGGGAGATCCCCTGTTTCTCGTGTCGTGTTGACAGGAGGCGGCGCACAGCTGGCAGGGTTGCTCGACCGTCTCAGTCACCAGACGACTGCTGAGGTGGTCGCTGGCGCTTGGGTTGAGCGCGTCGATGTCGGCATCGTTGAAATCCCTGCCACGCGCCTCGAGACATTTGGCGCAGTCGTCGTGGGCTTGGCTCTCCCAGAGCCTGCTGGCCGAAAGCGCCTTGACCTGGCACCTCCGGAAGTCGTCAAGCACTGGCGCCAAAGTGTGGTCGAGCGCTGGTTTGCTCGGGCCGCCGTCCTCATCGTTGTTCTGCTCGTCGCAGCGGGTGCGTTGCGGTACGACCAGGTCCATCGTGCGGAGTCCGACGTGACGTCGTTGAATGGCGAAATTCTCGTCTTGAGGGCGCAAATACCCAAATACGACCTCGTAGCACAACAGGACGCAAAGATCCTGTCTGACGAGGGTATCGGTGAGCCACTGGTAGCCAATGAGGTGAACTGGCCAGAGGTGTATGCCGACCTTGTGAAGTACACGCCGACGTCGGTAAGCGCATCCGGGCTGTCGGCGACCAGCAGTATTCCGGCTGTGGCAACCACGGCGTCTACAACAACTGGAGCCTCCTCGACCCCACCGAGTAGCACGGCGACCATCGCTACCGTGAACTTGTCCTACACCGCCCCTGGTTTCCCGACCTTTCAGAGTTGGTTCGACGAGGTCCTGTCTTCATCTCGTCTGGAGATCGAGAACTACTCGGGCGTGCAGGGTACCAATGCGTCGGCAAGCACCGGGATCTCCTACAGCGCCCAGCTCGGCGTCACCGGTCTTGTTCAGAGCAGCCGCCTTAAGGAGTTCGAGGTATCTCAACCATGAAGACCGTCGATATCGACCTGCTGCGACGTCCAAGGGTCTGGGGTTCAATCATCGTCGTCCTTGTGGCTCTCGCTGGATGGTGGTTCGGCTGGATGAACCACGAGTCCAATAAGCTCGCATCGATCCATCAACAACAGGCCACGCAGCAGGCGACCGTTGCATCGCTCAGCCTCGAGCTCAAGACGCTCCGGGACGAGGCTAAGCGAGTGCGGGCCGCAAGCCCATTCCTCAAGCGCTTTGGCGCAGCGATCCCCGCCGATCCCGATGCGCCAGCACTCGTCGTGCAGGTTTACCGTCTTGCGCAAAAGGATGGCGTCACGCTCGCGAGCATCACCGATGACACACTTGATCCTGTCGGTACGGCGTATTCGACGATGCCGGTCAGCCTCAGCGTGAGCGGACCCCATGATGCGCTCTTGCAGTTCCTGGACGGTTTGTACCGGCTACCGCGACTACTCACGATTCAGTCGTTCAGCCTCACGGGGCCGGGTAATGTGCTCGCCTCAGGCGCTGCGAGCTACTCGGCGGGGATCACGGCGACGGCGTATACGACGTATGTGGGGGGCACTTCCGGATCGCCGGCCGTTGCTCCTGTCGGCGTCAAAAGTTCCTAAGGCGTTCCTACGCCGTCCGAGGAATGGGCCGATTGATGTCGATCACTATCTCTGGGCGATCGAGACCTGCGATCAAAGTGACGAGCAGGATTACTCGGGCGCAGAAGCGTCGGTCCCCACATGATGGCGGATTCACGCTGGTAGAAGTGCTCGTTGCAGTCGTCGTGCTTGGACTGGTCATGGTGCCGGTCTCGCGACTGGTCATCGCCTCGTCGAACAGCACCTCGAATGTCCAGTTTCGAAGTGAAGCCGCCGATCTTGCTGCTCAGGTCTTGGAGACCCTTCAGTACGACATCAGTCACGAGGTCTCGCCAATCACCGTGAATGGCGTATCGCTCAGCGCGGGATCTACCGCCTCCTCAACTGAGCGTGTAGGTAGTCATACCTTTTTGGTGAACGCGGAGTACAACATTCTGGGGAGCGGTGGCAGCAGCAGCGTTCTCTGTCCTGTCCAGTCGAACGCAGGAAACGCAACCGTGGTTGATGCGGGTGACATTGACGAGACCGAAGCCATCGTCGGATGGGGGGCCACGACGGAGTCGGGAGCCATCGGCAAGGGTGACGATGTTATCGAGCGGTCTCTCGCAGACCCTGAACAGCCCGTGAGCTCCTCAACCACGACGGGAAGCATTCTCACCACGATCGATCTCGCACCGTCGGGTGGGACGGACACCACAGTGCCTGTTACCACCGTGCTCTACTATCCCAGTGGCGGGAATCCGATCTCCGTAACGCTCTCGACCGGGACTTCAGGCTGCTCGCTGTTTTCGCAACTGGGCTTGAACCCGAATCCGAGCTACTACAGCTTGACGGAAACGCCACCCTCCGGGTACCTCTTTGCTCTCAATCAGAGCCCCAAGTACGACGACATCCAGTTCAGCAACCTCACGACGGCAGGCCAGGTCTTGTCGATTGCGACCCAGCTGATCGGGCGCTCCTCCAGCGTCCAGTTCGTGCTGACCCCCCGCACCTTTAGCTCAGGGGCCGGGACCGTCGGCTCGCTGCCGACTACAGCACTACCAATCACGATCGCACAGACTTCTGCAGCGAGTTCGACCGTACCGATCAGTCCGACCGGCTGGACAAATGGCACCACCACCACCACGAGCCTGTTCACGGGAAACTCGGCAATCTTGTACGCCGGGGATGACACCCAGGTCACCAATGCCACTGCGGCTGGTGTAAGTCTGAGTGCCGGGACCGTGGCATCTATTCCGACATATCCGCTTCAGTTGTCCGACACAGCGGCGAACGGCGCGGCTCAACTCGCCAGCTTGACGGTGCAGGAATTCTCCGAAGAGACAATTCCTAACTCTGTTGACTATTCAACCTCGGCGGTTGCCGTCAATGAGTCGTTCACGCCAGCAGCAGCAAGTGCCGGAGGAACTTCGGTGACCGCCGTACCGGTCGGGGAGTATCAGCTCAGCCCCGCAAGCAACGTGGCCAATCAATACGTCACCATCACGCCTGCTGGAGCCTGCTACGGCAATTCGGCACCGATCACCGTTGCGAGCTGTCTCACGAGCACCACTGCGACAACCTCGCTGATCCCAGAGACACCGTGACTGCGCCATCATCTTCGACACGTGCAAGCGCCAGTCGTGACGATGCCGGATTCACGCTGATCGAGCTCCTCGTCACTTTGATCATCACCTCGCTGCTTATCGGCGTTATCTATGGCGTGATCAACGGTCTGTTCGATCAGACCCAGAGCCAACAGCGTGCTGTCACCGCCCTGCAGCAGGAGCAGTCAACCAGTCAGCTCATCCTGGACTCGTTTCACGGAATCGTCCTCATCGCCAACGGATCCACAGCAACGCATCTCGTGGCTGAAATCGAGACGGGCGTCCTGTCCACCGGCTTTATCCAGTACTCACAGCTTGACGTCCAGCTCAACGCACCTTCCGCAGGGCAAGTCGGATTTTTGACCGTGTCGGTCACACCCTCAACCGGAGGACCGGTCACCGTGCAGGAAAGCGACGTCGACTATTCAGTCGCAGAAAATGGCCTGTTCACCTACCTGTACAACACGAACACGGGGAGCAGCTCGGGCACAACACTCAAGGCTCTGACCCCCGATATCCCGTCGACCATTCAGGCTCTCGGTGAAATTTCGGGTATCAGTGTGAACATCCCGTTCCTCGTCGGCAATCCGACTGGAACCGGCTACGACCAGGTAGTCACACTGAATACGACATCATTTTTGGCTGGGCCTGGCGGCACGTCAAATCTCTCACAAGGGGTGCCTACGACGACACAGCTCAGTCTCAGCGATTCGAACGGAACGGTCACCGCCGTGTCGACGACAACACCTGCTCCACTCGACGGAGAATCCAGCGGAGCCCCGACTGGGGGCACCGTGATCTTCACCGCTCAAAAGACGGTGAACGGTACTGCAAGTGGCTCGCCGATCACCAATTCGGCGCCCGTAGTGTCCGGGAGTGGCCAGGCGACCTACAAATTCTCGAACCTCGCCGTCGGCTCCACTTACTCAATAACCGCGCAATTCGAAGGGACCGTGACGAACAGCACCCTCGGTGTGACCGCACCGAGCACTTGGAACCAGAACTTCGGTGAATATGCTGCCTCGAGTGCCTCTTCGTCCCAGAGCACATCGATCAAGGTGTCATGAAAGCTCACCAGCCCGGACGGCAAGTACATGACGATCGAGGACAGATTCTCATACTCGTGGTCATCCTGGCCGCTCTGATTGCTTCCTTGGGACCTCTGATCGTTGCAAACCTCAATGACAACACGCCCGTCGTCGAGCAGGACGTCAATGTGCACGCTGCTCTTGCTGCGGCTGAAGCGGGTGTCGAGTGGTACCGCTACGAACTGTTGACCAATTCCTCGTTCTACGGTGTTTATGCAGCGAACAACTTCTCGAGCTCCGCAGGTGCTGCTTCAACGAATTTTCCGACCTCCCCTTCGAATGCGATCTACCAGGCTATGTCCCTTGGATCGTGGTGCAGCACGAGCTGTGACCTGAGCACGAACTCGCCCTCGGAGGCATTTCATGTGACGCCGAATGAGACCAACCTGCTCTCATCTTCCGGACAGTTCGCCGGAGAGCAACTGGTGATTGTCACCGGTCGAGCGGGGCAGTCCGGTAACTACGACTACGTCACGGTCGAGGAGGCATTCACCGACTCGGCAATCTGGCCAGAGACGACGTTCCTTGAATGCGGAGCTCAGGACACCGCTACGCAGTCAGAGCCCTCCTGTCCACCGTTGTTGTGACGTCAGCCCTACCTTCCACTCGCTGATGCCGGATGAGTACTCTCCATGGCGGTTCGGACACCCACCGGGATAAATTACGAGACAACGCGCTGGCAATCGGCTAAATTGACCACGCTGAAGCGCCGTAAGCCCACTTGGAGCGCGGAAATGACCTTGGAGGACACGTTGAACACGCACACCATTGGCCGTCGGAGATCGCGGCTTCTTGGCGACGACGAAGACGGTTTCACGCTGATTGAGCTGCTGGTCGTGTTGCTCATCATCGGAATCCTCCTGGCGATCGCCATCCCGACATTCCTCACGGTGACGAAGGGCGCGAAGAACACCGCTGCCGGAGCGAACCTGACGACGGCCGAGACCGCAGCAGAGGCGTACTTCACCCAGAACAACGCCAGCTACTCACTCATTGACAGCGCCGGGGCAACAGTCTCGTCGATCACTGCGGAGGGCTCAGCACTCACCTACGTGAGTGGGGCTTCTGTCAAGACAGCCGGAACTATCGGTCTCGATGTGGTCGACAGCCAGGATCTCATCTTGACCGCAATCGCCGTCAACAACAATCGTTGCTACGTCATCCTCGACCAGAAGACGGCGAACAAAGTTGTCGCTTCGTCGAGTCTTCCATCGAGCCAGACGACCGGAACGTTCTACGGGTGGGCGCCTGCAACGAATAACAGCTGCACCGCCGGCACCACGCTGACCTCTGCTGTTGCAACTGCGTCGAGTGGTAACCCAGGAGGCTGGCAGACAGGCGGCTTCCCGAGCTAGTGGTCGATGAGTGACGATGCGTAGACTCAGGTCTGTGCACTCGTACCCGCTACGAGATCGGTGGCCAAGCACGTCTCTCCACGCACAGCGCGAAGTGGTCGTTCACCGAACACCGACCCGGTTGCGGCCGGGAGACGACGGAGGGTTCTCACTTGTCGAGCTCATCGTCGTTCTCCTGGTCATTGCCGTCATCTTGACGATCGCCATACCGACCTTTGGTTCGCTCACATCCGCACCAAAGGTCCAATCTCCTGAGCAGTCACTGAAGACAGCGCTTGCGGCAGCAAATACGTACTTCGTCGAGGATAATTTCAACTATGAATACCTGGACTATCCAGCTCAGGCGACAGTACCTACGATCAATGTGACCGTACCGAATATCTCGTTCACCTCAGCAGGAGCTTCTTTCACTCAGGCCAAAGCAACTAAGGGTATTTCCACTGGACCTAACATCGTGAGTATCTCCAACAATGTCGCTCTTGTTTCGTGTCCCAATGGTGGTGCGTATTGTCTCAACGATCCGAATACGAGCAGTACGGGTCCGGGCTCGTTCATCAGTACGTTCTACGGAGATCTCATTCTTGCAGCCTCGACAGCTGACCAAAGTCGCTGCTACGTCATCTGGAGCGTTCCCAATGACGAAAGTGGCCCTACTTCATACGTAAAGTATGGCTTTTTCCATCAGTCGTCCTCGACACCTTGTGCAGCCGGTGTGAATGCGCTCCTTGCTGCGACAAATTTCCAGGAAGGAAACTTTCCCGGCGCTACGAACTCGGCAGCCACATCGACCGAGAAGTGCCCTCCCCTGTACGGGACGACGACAACTATCCCGGTGGCGAGCCCTCCGTGTGTGCAAAGTTCTTGAGCGCTACAGCAAGGTCACTGCTCGCTTGTCTGTAGGTTGGCGCCGACTCGTGCGCCTTGAGAAACCACGTCGCAGCATCCTTCCACTGGTGGAACCGGTTGGCTAACAGACCGAGCCCCATCAGAGCATCTGTGGACCAGGGGTCAGTCGAGAGTGCGTGTTCATAATCGCCACGTGCCGCCCCAGTATCGCCGAGCAGCAACTCATACTGTCCAAGAAATGCCCAAGGTTCAGGATTTGTCGGATCGCGCTCCACGGCGATTGATCGCCACGTCACCGCTCGTTCAAACCACTCACGAGCCCCCGCCGATTCCTGACTGTTGAACCCGTCGTATGCGGCCACGATCGCCGTCGTACTGGCGGGGTCAGCCCACTCCGGTTGCAGTCGTGCGCCGAGAGCCGCCGTGGAGTAGCTGAAATCCTGAGATCCGGTAGAGGTGTCGTGATCTCCGACGATCATGAGGAGACCGGCAACTGCTGCGATTCCCCCAAGACCCACCCTGAGGAGCGTCAAAGCGTGCTGGCCTGCGCGGCGATCACGAGCCGGCACGCGAGCCGGCACACGATCCGTTACCAGTGGCGAGGCGATCCCGATCGCCAGAAATGCGAGTGGGGTGACGGCGATGTTCACCGGTTCGAAGAGCTGCACAGACAGAGCAGCAAGACCGAAGATCAAACCCCCGCCGCGACAAGAGCGGAGTCCAGTGGCGACGAAGAGGGCGAAGGCAATAAAGCCGACGACACCTGTGGTTACGAGAATCTGCACCAAGATGTCGTGTGCATCGGCAACGAAGGTGTCGAGACCCAGTCGGCGCGTGAGCGCAAGACTCCCCTCGGACGTGATCGCCGCAGAGAACTCGCCTGGCCCCACACCAAGCAACACGTGATGTGCGAGGGCGCGCAGCCCCTGATACCAGATGGACACTCTCGGACTTGAGGTCACGGTCGAAACTGACGAGATGCGCCCTCGAAGTACCGTGCTGGAAGCAAGGTACGCCGCCCCGAAGGCTACCGACGCTGCTAAGCCCACGACAAGGCTACGACGAGTGCGGAAACGCGCGCAGGTGACGAGGAGCAAGAGCGCCAGTACAGCTGCTCCCAGCCGCTCGCCAGAGAATTCCAGAGCGGCGGCCATGATGGCTCCGATGGCAATTGCCACAGGAAATGGCAGATCATGAAGCGTGCGCGACGACCCCTGACTAACCAGTACGAACCCTATGCCGCCCACGAGCAACATTTCGAGATAAATCGGGTTACCCATGAGTCCATCCGCTTGGGAACCGTGGTACAGCCCGAGCAGCACCCCGGATGGTTTGGTTGCAATCTGCACGAGGGAGATGCAGCCATTCACGACTACCCCGGCAAGGAGTCCCCAAAGAGTCCAGCGTCTACCGTGCTCAGAAAGCGACCGACCAATAGCCCAAGCGCATGCAACGCCACACCAGAGGAACCACCCGTTTCCCCATAAGACGAGGCCGAAGAAGCCGAGCGTGATGCTGCGAGACGCCAGTGCTGACACTGCAGCGGCGAGCAGGAAGACCAGGACCCATCTGGCCGGCGTCCTTGCTGAAGAGGACCGTGCAAGCGAGATGAGATAGGGCATCCCGACGGCACATACCACGAGTAGGATGGCAAATCTGGGAACAAAGCTGATGGTCTCAAGCGCCGATGACGCCGTAATGGGCCACAGCGCTGCGACAGCCGCAGCAAAGAGTCCGAGTCCGCCCGCAGAGCCGGGACCGCTGAGCATTGATGACGTCCGAATTGACCGGATAGAGCGACTCATGGTGGATTGATCCCCGGTGAACAGGTCGTCGCGCTGGCTCATTCCAGCTTTCACCGTAGCGGTCGTAGCCGGACTCGAGGCGATTCACTCTCGCTTCGTCGGTCACTACCCGTATTTCCAGCAGCCTCGGTTCACGTGGATGCTGGTCTTTATGCTGCTCGTTTGTGTCTCTACGTACGCGGTAGGGCTGCCGGACGAGGTTGGCAACACCGGAGAGGCGCTCGTGCGATCGCTGATCGCGCTCGGCGTGTCGGCCGGGTTCGTCTCGTTGTTCGCTCTGCTTGCGGGAACGCCGCTACTTCCGAGGTTCGTCGTGCTCGTGAGCATTGCTGTCCTCGCGCCGCTCGACGCGCTCGCCTGTGGCCTAGCAAGCCGGAGTCGCTCGCGCGGGGCACGGGCAGAGCGCGTGCTCGCCGTCATTGACGATGACGAGGCAGCATTGCTTGCTCTTGAACTCGACAGAATGCCCGAGAGGCCCGCAGGCGTCGTTGCCGCCCTGCAACCTCAGGCCTTCGAAGCGTCGGCTTTACAGACGCTCGCTTCCATCCACGACGCCACGTTGATTGTGCTTGACAGGGCTGCGCAATCCGACGACCAAGTTGTCGCGGAGGCGGCCTCGCTGCATCGAGGCGGTGTCCGGATTCGCACGCTGTCACTTTTCTACGATGAATGGCTCGGAAAGCTCCCGATCCAAGAGCTCGAGCGGATCTCGCTCATGTTCGACATTCATGAGATTCACCGGCCCAGCTATGCCCGAATGAAGCGAGTCGTTGACCTCGCAGTGGCAATCCCAGGCGTCATGCTCTTTGCCATGATGGTGCCGTTCGTCGCAGTGGCGGACCTCGTCGCAAATCCGGGCCCACTGCTCTATCGCCAGACACGCGTTGGCAAAGACGGGCGCGAGTTCGCAATTGTGAAGTTTCGCACCATGCAGCCATCATCAGCCCCGTCAAGTTGGACTTCGGATGACGACCCACGGCTCACGAAAGTGGGACGGTACATGCGCCGGACCCACCTCGACGAAGTGCCGCAATTCCTCAATGTGCTCCGCCGTGATCTTTCCATCGTCGGACCTCGACCGGAGCAGCCCCACTATGTCGATGCTCTCCGCAGCAAGATCCCGTACTACGACCTCCGGCATCTCGTACGGCCGGGAATGACGGGCTGGGCCCAGGTCAAGTACGGCTACGGCGGAACAGAGGTCGATGCCGTCGAAAAGCTGCAATACGAGTTCTACTACCTTCGTCATCAAGGGATCATGCTCGACTTCCGCATTCTCGGCCGCACACTTCGCACGATCGTCGGACGGAGCGGGCGTTAGCCGGGATGCTGGGCGCCGCACGACCTTGCGAAGAGGATGACTCTCCCAGGTCGCCCGTAGAGCCTAAGTAAGCTCCGATGCCATGCAGCAGCGCGGATCGGGCTCCGTGTCGGCCGCCATCGTCACCTATCAACCTGACCTGGAACGGCTAGAGCTGGTACTCGAAGCCGCAGCAGGTCAGACGTCACGGGTCATCGTCATCGATAACGGTTCGACAGACCTTGCCAGTCTCCACGCCCTTGTTGCACGCCATGCCGGTGCTGAGCTGATCGAGCTCGGAGAGAACAGAGGAATCGCCGCCGCGCTCAATGTCGCACGAGATCGCCTCTCCTCAGCGAGTGCATGGACGTTGACCCTGGACCAGGACACGATTATCTCCGAGGGATCGGTCATGGAAGCACTCGAGGCATTCGGACGACTGGACGAGAGCGAGCGACAGCGCTGCGGAATTCTTGCGATGACGCAGTATGTACCTCCGGCGACGACCTGGAGACGTCGGTACATTGAGCAGGGGATGACAATTCGCGAGCTCGGCGAACTCCGGGAGAGGCGCTACGTCATCACGAGTGGAAACATGGTGCGAAGTGACGTGTTCGCTTCGATTGCCTATAACGAACCCTTCTTCATAGATGCTGTTGACACCTTGTACAGCATCGAGGTTCGCCGAGCGGGTTGGACCATCCTGCAGCTCGTGCGACCGACGATGGACCATTCGATTGGCAGGAGAGTGGTCGTCAAGGGGACCGAGAAGACGTATGAGCCTCCATTGCGGATCTACTACGTCACCCGGAATCAGCTCTACCTCGTGGTCCGTCGCCAGCTTCGCATTCGGATCTTTTTGCGTTCAGTGATCGGGCTGAGCCGTGTCGTCGCGCGCGTTGATGGCCCGGTCGGAGCTTTCAAGTGTCTTTGTGCCGTCCTGCTCGGCATCTTCGATGCATTGGCCGGTCGATTCGGACGGCGTCAGTACCGGCTGCTGTACCCGAGTAGCGGTTGACGACCAGCGAAGCAGCTTCCGCACGGCCGCACCGGCCGCTGTGGCGGCGGCTTCTCCAAGAGGCTGGAGCACGCTCCCTCGGACGTGGCGCCGGGGGTGTGCTCTCTCTCATCTCCGTCCACCTCATCGTCCACTTTCTTGGTCCATCGAAGTGGGGCGATGTCGCAGCAGCAACAGCCTGGGCAGCAGTTTTCGCCGCAGTGGGAGAGCTCGGTATGGCGACGGCTGGAGCACGTGATCTCGCCGCCTCGCCGACCGAGGGACCGGGCATCCTGGGCGCGACCTTCGGCGTCGCAACCGCTGCGTCCCTCGTCGCCGCAGGGGTAGCGATCGCTATCGGCAGGCTCGCCTATGCAGGACATCCCGGTGTGGGCCATCTCATCGTGTACGCAGCCCTCGTATGTCCTTTCGCTGTCACCTGGGTGGTTGTGGGATCACTGCTGGCAGCCGCTGGACGCAGTGGCTTGCGCGGGATTCTCGATGCAGCCAGCAGTGCACTGGTGCTTGGCGCAACGCTCATCGTCGTCGGTCTGCGGTTGTCAGCCACCGCGTACGTCATCGGTTCCGTTCTCGCCGTCGCCGCGACTGCCGCTGCGTCACTCGTGTTCCTTCGACGATCAGGCATCGTTCATCCGAGCTGGTCGGAGGCGCCCGCACACCTGCGGGGCCGCATGGCTGTGATCTGGACGATCGGTGTCACCTCGGTCATCGGCATCGTCTACCGCTACATCGACACGGTGATGATCTCCCTACTCTCAGGGATACGCCAGGTGGGGGACTATGCGATCGCCTATCAGCTTGCTGGCTTCGTGATGTCTCTGCCTGCACTGATACTCGGTGCTTCGGTCCAGCGATACGTCCGGGCAAGCCAAACGGCACGTGCGGAAATCCTGCAGCTTCTCGTTGACCTCCTCGTCACGACCGCTCTGCCGTTAGCAACCATCCTCGCTCTTTTCGCCGGGCCGATAGTGAGGCTGATCGGTGGCAACGCATCGCACGATGCACAGCCCGCTTTTGTCCTTCTTCTCGTCGCAACGGTGTTGCTGTGGTGTGCAGCTCCTTTTGTCTCGGCTCTGGTGTGGAGCGGCAATGAGCGGCTAGCCGCACAGGTCGCCATTGTGAGTCTTGTCGTCAATGTTGTCGTGAACGCTGCCCTGGACCACCCATTTGGTGCACGCGGAGGCGCGGTGGCGATGGTTGCTTCAGAGCTCGTCAGCGCCGTCGGAGCCGGGCTCCTGGTTCGTCGCCGTCTGAATTTCACCGTGCGCATCCGGATTCCGCTTCTCGGCGCAGGAAGTGCCGTGGTCATTGGGGGCCTATGGACGGCGGTCCGCTTCGGATGAGGGTCGCGGCTGTTGTCGTCAACTTCAACGCTGGTCTGGCGCTGTCCGAATGCCTCCGCAGTCTGGATCGAGAAGGCCTCGACGAGATCGTCGTCGTCGACAACGGCTCCACGGATGACTCCCTTGTGAGGGCACAAGATGCGATGCCACGAGCGACGTTTGTCGAATCTGATGTCAACGTGGGCTACGGCGGCGGAGCGAACCTGGGAGTGCAGCACACCACGTGTGAGCTCATCCTCGTGTGCAATCCCGACGTCGTGATCGAGGCGGGTGCAATCAAACTGATGGTGGCGATGATTGAGTACTCACCTGACATCGGTCTCGTGGGTCCTCAGCTCCTCAACGAGGATGGGCTGCCGCGTCGCTCCGGGGGTCGTTTTCCCGCCCTCGGCCACTCGAGCGCGCAAGCACTCCTCGGGGTTGTGTTTCCCGATAGCCGATGGAGTAAGGCTTACCGCAGGAAGAACAGGGACAGCACGGCTGGCCCCGTCGACTGGGTGACCGGGGCATGCTTCCTCGTCCGACGCGTCGCCTTTGAGGCGGTCGGCGGCTTCGATCCCGGCTTTTTCATGTACGTCGAGGAGATTGATCTGTGCTGGCGCCTCGCTCGAGCTGGGTGGTCAACGATATACGAACCCGCTGCACGGGTCGTGCATCTTGGAGGCGTCTCGACAAGTCCCCACCCGTATCGGATGGCGATGGCACACCACCGATCGTTGTGGCGCTATGCCCGACGCACCACTGCAGATTGGCGGCTGCTACCCGTTGTTGCCGCAGGTCTGGCTGCTCGCTGGGCGATCGTCATCGCTCGACTCGGCGCTCGATCTGCCATCTCCACAGCCCGCCACAGCGGCCATTTGCTCACCCCCGACGCAGGATCCCCCGGACGAACCCCACGCCCCAGGAAGCGTGCATGACCGGTAGAGCTAGTGCCATCGTCGGAGCTGCAGCCGGGTCGCGAACGGCCTCGGCGACGCTACGGGCGGCCACCAGGGCGCCGTAGTAACCAAGCACACGCCGGCGCCACGGGCTGAGCAGCCCGACCATAAGCAGCGGCACGGCGAGCTGACGAGGAGCGACCGACGACGGGTGCTTGCGGATGGTTCCCGCACGGGCTCGGCCATAGCGGACGTACTGCGACGCGAGCCCCTTCAAGCTGGGGCGCACGGCGTAGGTGGAGACGATCGCGGGATCGAGCAGGACGCCGCCAGCACGCTGGGCACGGACAGCAAGCTCTGCATCTTCGTTCCCGCCAAACGTTTCGTCGTACCCCCCCAGCCCCACGACCACCTCACGTCGGAACGCGCCCAGGTACACCGTGTCAACCATGCGTGGACCGCCCTCGCCGACGCGGCGGAACTGTGCCGGACCACCGCCGATCCGCGACGTCATCGCCGCTCGGATGCCGCGCTCGCGAGCCGTCGACGCGCTGAGGCGCATCGGTCCCCCGACGATGGCGGCAGTCGAGCTCTCGATCGCTTCGACGCATCGCTCGACATAGGTCGGTGCAAGAACGGTGCGCGCGTCGACCCGAACGATGATCTCGCCGGCAGCCTCGTTCAGAGCGACGTTCATCGCGGCAGGTCGGCTGTGCTTGGGGTTGTCGACAACACGCACATGGCGCAGAGGCACTCGACCGCTGCCCGCAGGTGCTGCATGGGCTAACGCGATCTTCGGCGTGTCGTCGGTCGATCCGCCGTCGACGACGAGAATCTCGACGATCTCGGAGTAGCTCTGGTCGTAGATCGCATCGAGGCAACGTGCGATGTGCTCCGCCTCGTTGAGCACGGGGACGACGACGGTTACGGTCAGCGAGTCGATTGACGTCGCGCTTTCATGTGGACCGCCAGATGCAGCTAGCGCCTGCGATTCCGTGGCGTCGACCACTCGAGCACGGCTGGGCTCAGTCATCCCCGCCGGACTGGTCGGCGATCTCAGGCTCGTCGCCCGGGCCGCCGACGAGGACCCACTTGTTCGTGCGGCTCGTGCGAGCGACGGCAGTCGAGCGAATGACACCGTCCTCCTCGAGGAGCCTCAGCCAACGCAGCACGCCCTCGCGCGTGATCTCGAAGAACTCCGCCAGCTCATTCGCCGAGGCAGGACCTTCACGAAGCCGGGCGACGATCTCCTCTCGGCGATCCCGCCGCTTCGGCAAACGCTCGGGAAGCTGTACGGAGGAGACGATCGCTTGGTACGGCGGTCGACGCACCTCAGCCGTCGCAGGAGCTTCCTCGACCACTTCGACGGTCGCGACGGTCTCGACCGTTTCGACGACGACATCGGCCACATCGACCGGGTCGGTGGAGGCGTCGATCTCGACCTCGACTCCAAGGTCCCAGGTGGGTGCGGGGGTCTCCATCGTCTGGTCGGTGGTAGCTGCAACCGGGACAGGGCTGTCTGCGGTAACCGATTCGAGATCCCACGCAGGAGCGTCAGCGATCGGGCGCTCGACCATTGCGGGCACGTCTGGTGTCGGACCAAGATCGAAATCCCAGGTCGGCACGGACAGGGCGCCACGAGAATTGTCGGAAGGCTGGAGTGTCGGCGATCTCGTCGCTGCATCAGCAGTTGCATCAGTCGTTGCTGGTCCGTCGAAATCCCATGTCGGAACGGCAGGCCGCACAGGCTCATCGGGCTGCTTGACCGGGCTGACGGGAAAGTCGCCCCAGCCGGGAGGAGCATCAGCCTCGGACAGCCCGACCTCGGGCTCGGGCTCGAGTTCGGCCTCGACGGCAACCTCGACGACAGGCGCCTCGGCAACCGACGCTGCAACGTCAACCGACGCCGCAGCGGAAGGAACCTCGTCGACAGCCACCTCGTCGACAGCCACGTCGTCGACCGGCACGTCGACGCTCTGGCGGGCAAGACGCGCTTCTCGAACCTCGCGACGGCCTGCGATGTCATCGCTACGCCGCTTGAACCACGTCGGCGGGTCGGTCGCTGCCGTGTCGCCACCAGACGGGCTGTCCCCCGGGACATCCTCGCCAGCCAGCAACGCTTCCGCGTAGGCCTCGGGCAGCTCAGCCGCCCGCTGGACTCCGCGTCGGCGATTGAGGTCCATCAAGGCGTAGTAGTCGAGGAATCCGGGGTCGACGAGGCTCTTGAACGAGACGTCCTTCGTCCTCGCCCCGTAGGGACGCCCGGTCTTCTGGGGGTCGTCAGCCATAGTGGCGTTCACCCTCCTCGAGGTCGGCCAGGTCAGACATCATGATTGTACGGGAAGAACGCGACCGGTCAGGGCCGGCGCGAAGCGAGCTCCTCGACGGCTAGGTCGGGGACATCGAGGTCGCCCGTACCGATCCCCATCTGCAAGTCTGGCTTGTAGGTGCCGTGGAAGTCCGAGCCACCGGTAGCGACCAGCCCGAGACGAGCCGCAAGACTTGCCAGATCATCACGCGTCGCCTGGTCGTACCGGCCGTAATGGCATTCGAGGCCCGTGAGCCCTTGCTCAACGAGAGCGCGCAGCAGGTGCTCGAGCTGCGCTCGGTCAAGGCCCAGCGAGAGGGGATGGGCGAGCGTGACCACGCTGCCTGACCGGGTCGCCAGCTCGATCACCGTGTCGATCTCGATCCGGGCCTTGCTCACATAACCAGGCGTCCCTTTGGCGAGGTAGCGGTCGAACGCCTCCTGGACCGAGCTGACGACACCCATGCGCACGAGCACTCGAGCGAAGTGGGGGCGCCCAACCCCTTGGCCACCGGCTTCTTCCACGACGTCCTCGAAGCTGATCGGCAGTCCAAGTGCAACGAGCTGAGCTGCCATCTTCTCGTTTCGATGCTCCCGGTCGTCGCGAAGGTGAGCGAGCTCGTCCTGGAGTGGGCTCTGCCCTTCTGCGACGAAGTGGCAGAGCACATGCATGGTGCCGGGCGTGAACGTGCACGACACTTCGCAACCGGGGACAAAGCCAATGCCGAGCTCCTCGGCTCGAGCCGACGCAGTGGCGAGCCCAGCAGTGCTGTCGTGATCGGTCAAGGCAACAACGCTGCACCCGGCAGCAGCGGCGAGCTCGACGACACGCCCGGGGCTTTCCGAACCGTCAGAACACGTCGAGTGGGCGTGCAGGTCGATCACGATGATCCAAGTTAGTCACCCCCTGAGACGGGTAGGCCGGCCAACGGTGGCAGAATGGATGAAGTGAAGGAAGCCTGCGGCGTCTTCGGTGTCTTCGCGCCCGGGTTCGACGTCCCGCACCTCGTGTTCGACGGGTTGTTCGCCTTGCAGCATCGCGGCCAGGAGTCGGCCGGCATGGCCGTGAGCGACGGCGAGATGATCACCGTGGTCAAGGACATGGGTCTGGTGACGTCGGTGTTCGACGCCCGGACGCTCGCGTCGTTGCAAGGGGATTTGGCGCTCGGTCACGTGCGGTACTCGACGACTGGACCGAGCACCTGGCAGAACGCGCAGCCCGTCTTTCGCAAGGCCGGCCGGGCAGGGTTTGTGCTCGCGCACAACGGCAACCTGACCAATGTCGAGGCCCTTGCCTCGGCGGCGGGGATGCTCCCCGGCATGGTCGCGTCCGATAGCGATCTCGTAGGAGAGCTGTTAGCTCGAGCTTTCCCGAGCATTGATCACGACGGCGAGGGTCTCGACCCTGACTTGGAGCGGGCGCTCTGTGCCGTACTGCCCGAGCTCGAAGGAGCGTTCTCCTTCGGTCTGGCCGATGCCACGCACCTCGTCGGGGTGCGCGACCCCAATGGATTTCGCCCGCTGTGCCTCGGGCGTCTCCAGCCGCAGGAAGGCTCACCCACTGGTGGATGGGTCATCGCCTCGGAGACCCCCGCTCTCGACATCGTCGGTGCGGAGCTCGTGCGGGAGATCGAGCCAGGGGAGATGGTGATCATCGATGCCGAAGGTCCCCGCTCGGTATGGCCCTTCCCTGCCGAGCGCGTCGATCCGAAGCTGTGCGTCTTCGAATTCGTCTATTTCGCGCGACCCGACAGTCGCTTGCTCGGGCGAGAGGTGCATGCGGCACGCCACCGCATGGGCGAGCGGCTTGCCGAAGAGACCCCCGTGGCGGCTGATCTCGTCATCGGTGTCCCCGACTCGGGCGTGCCGGCAGCCGAGGGATTTGCGGCGCGAAGCGGCACCCCGTTCGGCCAGGGGCTCGTGAA
>Ga0116230_10000135_pt1 | contig 57452 bp, 51 predicted proteins | sample S1TSphfallax_3_FD_88678 | JGI IMG/M metagenome (GOLD analysis project Ga0116230, IMG submission 88678) | Host-associated microbial communities from peat moss isolated from Minnesota, USA - S1T2_Fd - Sphagnum fallax MG | ecosystem: Host-associated > Plants > Peat moss > Unclassified | place...
AAGAACAACGCGTCTGACTTACACCTCTCGGCAGGCGTGCCACCGATGATCCGCGTCGACGGCGACATGAAGCGGGTCAATATGCCTCCGCTCGTGCACAAAGAGGTGCACAGCATGGTGTACGACATCATGAATGACAAGCAGCGCAAGGCCTTCGAAGAGTACTTCGAAACCGACTTCTCGTTCGAAATCCCGAAGCTCGCTCGTTTTCGCGTCAACGCCTTCAACCAGAACCGCGGCGCGGGCGCCGTGTTTCGCAACATTCCTTCCACGATCCTATCCCTCGACGAACTGAATGCACCCAAGGCTTTCAGGGACTTATGCATGCTGCCCCGTGGCCTCGTGTTGGTCACCGGACCGACCGGCTCAGGCAAGTCGACTACGCTTGCCGGCATGGTCAATCACTGTAATGACAATCGACCGGACCACATTATAACCATCGAGGATCCGATCGAGTTCGTCCACGAGAGCAAGCGCTGCCTGGTGAATCAGCGCGAAGTACATCGCGACACGCTGGGTTTCACCGAGGCACTGCGTTCCGCACTGCGCGAAGACCCGGACGTCGTGCTGGTCGGCGAAATGCGCGATCTCGAGACCATCCGTTTGGCCTTGACGGCCGCCGAGACGGGGCATCTTGTCTTCGGCACTTTGCACACGAGTTCCGCCGCCAAGACCATCGACCGCGTCGTCGACGTCTTCCCGGCCGCCGAAAAGGAAATGGTACGGGCGATGCTCTCCGAGAGTCTGCGCGCTGTGATTTCACAGACCCTCATGAAGAAGGTCGGCGGCGGCCGTATTGCAGCGCACGAAATCATGATCGGTACGCCCGCGATCCGCAATTTGATCCGCGAAGGCAAGATTGCGCAAATGTATTCGGCAATTCAGACCGGCCAGGGCCAGGGCATGCAGACGCTGGATCAGTGTTTGCAGGATTTGGTGACCAAGGGTCTCGTCAGTCGCGAAGAAGCGCGGTATAAGGCTCAAAACAAGGACAGCATCTGATATGGAGCGCGAACAAGCCATTCGGCTGATGCAAGATCTGCTGCGGCGCATGGTCGAGAAGAAGGGTTCGGATCTTTTCATCACGGCAGGCTTCCCCCCCGCCATCAAGGTCGACGGCGAGATTCGGCCGCAATCCGATCGCTCGCTCACGGCCGAGCAGAGCGCCGCCATGGTGCGTGCGATCATGAACGATCGGCAAACCAAGGAATTCGACGCGACCAAGGAATGCAATTTCGCGATCGCGCCGCCCGGTATCGGCCGATTTCGCGTCAGTGCCTTCGTTCAGCAGGGCTATACCGGCGCCGTGCTGCGTACCATCAATGCCAAAATCCCGACACTCGAAGAGCTCGAACTGCCCCCGGTTCTGAAGGACGTCGTGCTTTCCAAGCGCGGGTTCGTGATCCTGGTCGGCGGCACGGGTTCGGGCAAATCGACGTCGCTCGCGGCCATGATCGGCTATCGCAACGAGAAGACGCGCGGCCATATCGTCACGATCGAGGATCCGGTCGAGTACGTGCATGCGCACAAGGGCTGCGTGATCACGCACCGCGAAGTCGGCGTGGACTGCGACAGCTGGCATCTCGCGCTCAAGAACACGCTGCGTCAGGCGCCCGATGTGATTCTCATCGGCGAAATCCGCGATCGCGAAACCATGGAGTACGGCATCCAATTCGCCGAGACCGGGCACCTCGTGCTCGCGACGCTGCACGCCAACAGTTCCAACCAGGCGCTGGATCGCATCATCAATTTCTTCCCCGAAGAGCGGCGCGAGCAACTGCTCATGGATTTGTCGCTCAACATACGCGCCCTGATATCGCAGCGCTTGATTCCGCGCGAATCGGGTTCGGGACGGGTCGCGGCCATGGAGATCATGCTGCAATCGCCGTTGATCTCGGACTTGATCTTCAAGGGCGATGTCACCAAGATCAAAGACGTGATGTCGCGCTCCAACCGCTTGGGTATGAAGACCTTCGACCAAGCCCTGTTCGATCTGTATGAAGCCGGCCAAGTGTCCTATGAGGATGCCCTGCGCAACGCCGATTCCAAAAACGAGCTCCGCCTGCGGGTCAAGCTCGAGAGCAAACGCGAGCTGAAGAATCCGGAAGATGCCGGCCAATCCCTGCAGATCCTCGAGGAAGAAGAAGGGCAGGTTTTCTAGTCCATGTCGGCGGCCGCTCCCGTTCCCCCGCAGACGATGAATACCAAGCCCTTGTTCCAGCTCATGGTGGACAAGAAGGCTTCCGATCTCTTTTTTACCTGCAATGCGCCGGTCAAGATCAAGATCGAGGGCAAGATTTTCCCGGTTAACAAGCAGGTTCTGACGCCCGAGACCGTACGCCAAGCGGCGCTTGGGCTCATGACCCAGGACCAGATCGAGCACTTCAACGAGGAGCTGGAAATCGATTTTGCGATTTCCGAGCCCGGGCTCGGCCGCTTTCGTGTCAATGTTTTCTATCAGCGCGGCTTCCCCGCGATGGTATTGCGCTACATCACCGCTGAGATGCCGAAGCTCGAAGACCTCGGCATGCCGGAAGTGTTCAAAGAGCTCGTGATGCTCAAGCGCGGTTTGATTTTGATGGTGGGCGCCGCGGGGGCCGGCAAGTCGACGACGCTGGCCGCCATGATCAACCACCGCAACGAGACCTCGTCGGATCACATCCTGACAATCGAGGATCCGATCGAATTCCTGCACACCAACAAGAAGTCGATCGTGAATCAGCGCGAAGTCGGGCTCGATACCAAGTCGTTCGCGCGCGCCTTGCGCAGCGCCGTTCGATCCGCGCCCGACGTAATTCTCGTCGGTGAAATACGCGATCGTGAGACCATGGAGGCGGCCCTTGCGCTCTCCGGCACCGGCCATCTATGCATCGCGACACTGCACGCGAACAACTGCGCCGAGACGCTCGACCGCATCATCAACATGTTCCCACGCGACCAGCACAATCAAATCTTCCTCGACCTGTCGCAATACTTGCGCGCGATTCTTTCCCAGCGCCTCGTCTATGCGAAGAGCGGCACGCGGGTCGCCGCATCCGAAGTCATGGTCAACACGCCGCACATGTCGGAACTGATCAAGAAGGGCGACGTCACGGGCGTCAAAGAGGCGATTCGTACCGGCACCGAGCGCGGCATGCTGAGTTTCGACAGCTCCCTTTACAATTTGGTGCGCGAGGGCCGTATCGAGATGGAGGAGGCGCTTGCCAGCGCCGACTCCCGCACGAATTTGGAAGCCAAGATCAACTTCGGCTGAGCGGCGCCGCATCCTGCCGCTGTGCGACCGGTCGTGAGGGTGCCGCTGCGCGCTCGAAGTTCGAGAAGGACAGATTCGATTCGAATTCCCGGGTGCAGACATCCCAGCCGGAGCGCAACGCCCGTTGTCGGCAGGCGTCCGGATTCAGGCTCAGCGCGCGTGTTGCCGCGACGGCGAGATCCTCATCGAGTGCGCCGGTGACCCCATCGTCGATCACGTCGATGGGGCCGGTTACCGGGTAGGCGGCCACCGGAACTCCACAGGCCATCGCCTCCAGGTTGACGAGACCGAAGGTGTCGGTACGACTTGGAAAAACCATGACGTCGGCCGCGGCCAGGTGCATGGCGAGGTCCGTGCCGAAACGAAATCCGAGGAAATGGGCCTGCGGGTACTCGGATTGCAGCCGGCTCCGTTCCGGGCCATCGCCGATGACGATTTTGCTACCCGTCCAAGGCATGCTGAGAAAGGCTGCGACATTCTTTTCGATGGCCACCCGACCCACGTAGGCCGCGATCGGCCTTGGCAAGTCCAGGAAGTCCTTGTCGCGGGGCTTGAACAGCTTCGTGTCGACGCCGCGGCGCCAGCTCGCCAAGTTCTCGAAGCCGCGTGCTTGCAAGTCGCGACGCACCGAGGCCGTGCTCACCATGCAGCGCACGCCCGCGCCATGAAACCAGCGCAACAAGCGATACGAGACGGTCAGCGGTATCGGGTAGCGGGCGCGCAGATACTGCGGGAACTGCGTGTGATAGGAGGTCGTAAAGCGCAGCTTATTGCGCAAACAAATGCGCCGCGCGGCAAGCCCGAGGGGTCCTTCGGTCGCGATGTGGATGGCCTGCGGGGCAAACGCAAACACGCGGGCCTGTAGAGTTCGGTAGGGCAGCAGCGACAGGCGGATTTCCGGATAGCTCGGGCAGGGGATGTTGCGGAACTCGTTCGGTGTGACCATTTGCACCTCGTGGCCGAACTCGCCGAGGCAGGCGGCGGTTTGCGACAAGGTGCTGACCACGCCGTTGGTTTGCGGGAACCAGGCGTCGCTGACGATCATGATTCTCATGCTACGACGACCTTCGCATCGGCAAATGACCGTTCCATGACGACCATGACAAGGTTTTCTTACAGCGAGGCCGGTATTGCCGGGTCCGTCGCATTCCTGGATGCCTGTAATCAACCTGCAATCAATTTCCTATATTTGCTTCATGGTCGAATCTTGAAGACCACCTGCGAGGAAACACTATGCAAAGTTTTTGGGCGGAACTGCAGACCCAGCGTTGGGACGATCATCGCTTCTACCACCACAGCCGCATCAATCAATCGCTGCACTTTCTCAGTGCCTGCAGCTTCCTCGTGGCCTACGTCCTTTTGTTCACCGACCCGGTCAAAGCGGCGCTGATTGCCTGGCTGGTCGCCATGGTCAGCCGCCAGTCGGGACATTTCTTCTTCGAGCCCAAGGGTTACGACGAGGTCAACCAGGCCACCCATGAGCACAAAGAGGAGATCAAGGTCGGCTACAACCTAAGGCGCAAAGTCATTCTCCACGCCATTTGGGCGCTGGTGCCGATCGTGCTCTGGATTCAGCCCACCTTTTTCGGAATCTTTCACCCGCATGCCTCGACCCAGGAGTTCATCCGTCACGTCGGGCAAGTATGGCTGGCCTTAGGCGTCGGCGGCTTGCTGTTCCGCACGGTCCATTTGTTCTTCTTGCGCGACGTGCGAACGGGGCTCGTGTGGCTCACGAAGATCATCACCGACCCCTTCAACGACTTCAAACTGTACTGCAAGGCTCCGCTTCATTTGCTGCGCGGAGAACTCATCGATCCCATGGAAGGCAAGCAGCGCGCCTGAATCATTTCCTTGAGCACGCGACGCTTGATCGACTTGTTGGTGAGTTGTGGCGCCGACCACCACCAAGCGTCGCGCTGCATCGCCTCGGCTGCCGCGACCACGCGGTCCGCGACCTCGTTGAAGTCGGCGTCGGTGAAATTCAAACTGAAGATCAGGCGACCGGTGCCCACCCAACTCAGCGCCAGGCCGGCTGCGCGCAGGTAATATTGAAACATCCAGTTGTACCGCGACGGTTGCGTGTACGTGATCGTCCAGATCGAGGACAGATTGGCGACGCTGACGGGCAGCCCCGCCGCGCGCAGCCGCTCGTTCAAACGTTGCGCGCGCATATTCCAGACCTCGTCCAGATTCTCGTAAATGGCGGATATTTCAGGCCGCTCGAGGCGCTGCAGGAATTCGTACATGGCCCCCATGACGTACGGGTGGGAATTGAAAGTGCCACGCGCGAAGCAGATGTCCGCCGGCCGGTCCTCGCGAAATCGCTTCATGATTTCGCGACGGCCGCAGACGACGCCGATCGGCAGCCCGCCGGCCACGGTCTTGCCATAGGTCACGAGGTCCGCGGCCACGCCGAAATACTCCTGCGCGCCGCCGCGGGCGAGTCGAAAACCTACGAATACCTCGTCGAAGATCAGCACGATGCCGCGCGCGGTACAGACGCTGCGCAATTCGCGCAACCACGCACTGTAGGCGGCGCGATCGAAGTGGGCGCGACGCTCGCTGCCGACCAGGGTCGAATCTCCGGGCGCGCTGCCGTTCGGGTGCAGCGCCTGCAAAGGATTGATCAGCACACAGGCAATATCGCGTCGGGTGCGCAGCACGCGCAACGCCGCCGGGTCCATTTCTTTGAGCGTGTAGGTGTCGCGTGCGATCTGCGGGTTGCCGACACCCGGCTGCACGTCCCCCCACCAACCGTGGTAGGCACCGCAGAAGCGTACGAGTTTGCGACGCATGGTGTGGTAGCGCGCCAGACGCACGGCTTGCATCACGGCCTCGGTTCCCGACATGTGGAAGGACACCTCGTCGAGGCCGGAAATCGCCTTCAGGCGCGCAACGTTGTAGACCGTGACCGGGTGATAAGCCCCAAGCACCGGCCCGAGTTCGCGCACGCGTTCACTACCCGCGGCGATACAGTCCTTGTAGAAGTCATAGCCGAAGACGTTGACGCCATAGGATCCGGTCAGATCGTAGAAGCGGTTGCCGTCCAGGTCGGTGACCGTGACACCGGACGAGGAGGCGAGGAATGCGCCCGGCTTGAAATGTTCACGCACGAAGCGGCTGAACTGGAACGGCACACGATACCGCGAGGTGAACTGCAAATCCGAGATGCCATCCTGAACCTCTGCCGTCATCCGCGCCGATTTGACATACCGCTGCTCGAAGATGCCGGCCAGGCGCATGAATCCGGCACGACGATTCGCCGCGACCGCTTCGGGAGCGTCATCGGCGCGAAAAAACCGATCTTCGCCATATTCGTAGAACGGCACGAGCGCGGCAAAGCGCCGCGCCATGCGCGCATGCCCGGTCAGCGAAGGATGCTTCGCCGCCGACAATTGCAGCCGTACCTGGAGCTTGCGCAGCACAACGGCGAGCACGATGCCGGCGGACACGGTCAACAGAATCGAATTTGTCACTATTTTTTCCTCCGTTGCCACCCTATTACAGGCCAATGACACTTCCATGAATGCAGCCTCAGTGATCGCAAAAGTAGTTCAGCAGGAGGACATCAATTTCCTCCTGACCAACCGCATTCCACGGCGGCTGTCGACGCAGCTCGTGGGCGCCTTGAGCCGCATCGAGAACCGGTGGCTCTGCGCAGCCTGCATCGCGGTTTGGCGGCTGTTCTCGGATCTGGATCTCAGCGACGCGAAGCAAAAGCGCTTCAACAGCCTGCGCGAATGCTTCACGCGCGAGCTCGTGCCGGGCGCGCGCAAGGTCGATGCACGGCAATCGATTCTGGCAAGCCCCAGCGACGCGATAGTCGGTGCCATGGGCCGGGTCACGGACGGCTGCGTGCTGCAGGCGAAGGGCTTTCCCTACCCCTTGATCGACCTGCTCGGCGATCCCGATCTCGTGCGCCATTATCGCGCCGGCTCGTTCGTCACGCTGCGCCTGACTTCGAGCATGTATCACCGCTTTCACGCGCCCAGCGACTGCCGTGTCGAGCAGGTCGACTACATCTCCGGAGATACCTGGAACGTGAATCCAATTGCGCTCAAGCGGGTCGAGCGCTTGTTTTGTAAGAATGAACGCGCGGTCATTCGTTGTCGGCTCGAGCCCTCGGGCGCGCTGCTGACGCTAGTGCCCGTTGCCGCGATCCTCGTCGCGAGCATTCGCCTGCATTTCCTGAACGTGCTCCTGCACCTGCGCTACCGCGGACCGAATCGAATGGTCTGCGACGCGCTTCTGAGCAAAGGGCAGGAAATGGGTTGGTTCGAGCACGGCTCGACGATCATCGTGTTTGCCCCGCCCGGCATCGAACTATGCGAGACTCTGCGCGAAGGCAGCCGAATTCAAATGGGTCAGGCACTGATGCAGTTCCAGCCTCCGGCAAAGGACGCTTCGCGATGAAATGGTGGGCAGCGGGTCTCGGTGTGACCTGCAAACTCGCTGTGATCGTCGCCATCGCGCTGTACGCGCTCGGCGGCCTGCACCGCTAGAGCGGGCGCCGGTGGCGGGTCAAGGTGGCCGCAATCGCCGCGAGCACCGCCATGCGCACGGCAACCCCATTGTTCACTTGTTCGCGAATCACCGAGCGTGGGCCGTCCGCGACGTCCGATGAAATTTCGACACCGCGGTTCATGGGCCCGGGATGCATGACCAAGACGCTCGGCGAGGCGAGTTTCAGGCGCGCCGCATCGAGTCCAAATGCTTTGAAATACGCCGCGTCGTCGAGCGCGGCGCTTTGCGCCATGCGCTCCTTCTGGATGCGCAGCATCATCACGACGTCGGCGCCGGCGATTCCGTCCTCGATGCGCGTAAAGCGTTGTGCACCCGAAAATTCGTCCTCCGACGGCAGCAGGGATTCCGGCGCGACCAGGCGCAGATCGGTAGTGCCCAGCGTATGCAGCGCGCGCGCCGTCGAGCGCGCGACCCGGGAATGCCGCACATCGCCGACGATCGCCACTTTGAGACCCGCAAACCGGCGCTTGTGCGTGCGGATCGTGAGCAGGTCCAGCAAGCCTTGCGTCGGATGCGACAGGTGCGCTTCACCGGCGCTGATCACGGAGACATGCGGGGCGACGTGGTCGATCAGAAATTCCGGCATGCCGGCTTCGGAGTCGCGAATCACGAAGATGTCCGTGTTCATGGCCTCGAGCGTGTAGATCGTGTCGAGCATCGTTTCGCCCTTGACGCGCGAACTCGACTGCATCTCGAGGTTCAGCACATGCGCGCCCAGGCGGCGCGCGGCAAGGTCGAAGGAGGCGCGTGTGCGCGTGCTCGGCTCGAAGAATAGGTTGGCGACCGTGACACCGGAAAGTTCGCGGCCCTCATACGCCGGCTGACCGGGCAGGCGTCGATAGGCTTCCGCGCGATCGAGAAGCATCGTGAGCGTATCGCGTGCGACCCCCTCGAGCGTGATGAGGTGGCGCAGGCCGCCGGCGCTATCCAGTTGTAATCGCATCCAAGCTCCCCGTATCTTGTGTAAACCAGCGCTCCAAGATCACGCAGGCGGCCGCTGCATCGATATCGTTCTTTGCCACCCGGCGCTTGCGCAAGCCCGCTTGCCGCGTCGCCCGCAAGTTTGCCTCTGCTTCGAGCGAGGAATAGCGTTCGTCGATGAGCGCAATGGGCAGGCGATATCGATCCTTGAGCGCCGCCGCGAATGCACGCGCCTCGCCCGTCATCGCACTCTCGGAATCGTCGACATTATACGGTAGGCCGACGACCGCGAGCGCCGGACGCCACTCGCCCATGAGCGCGTCAATGGTCTGCCAATGCGGTCCCTTGGGACCGGCCATCACGGCTTTCAAGGGAGAGGCGCAGCGGCTCAGCGTGTCGCCGCAGGCAACGCCAATCCGGCGCCGTCCGAAATCGAAGGCAAGAACGAGTCGCGGTGGCTGCGAGCCCTGCGGCGCCTCAGGCATTGCCGCCGGTCGGGCTCATCCGCGACAGCTCGACACCGAGGACCCGGGCGGCCGCGTGCCAACGTGACTCGAACGGCATGTCGAACACGATTGCGGTATCGACCGGTGCGCTCAGCCAGGCATTGGCGCGGATCTCATCCTCGAGCTGCCCGCCGTCCCAACCGGCATAGCCCAGGGCGATGAAGGCCTCCATCGGCCCATCCCCGCGGGCGATGGCGGTGAGGATGTCGCGCGAGGTCGTAACGTGGATGCTGTCGGAGACCTTCAATGTAGAGTCCCAGTTGCCCCCGGCACGATGCACGACGAAGCCGCGGTCGGTCTGCATGGGGCCACCGCGCAGCACCGCACGTTCATTCAAGGGGCCGGCGGCGATGGCGATGCCCAGCTGCTCGAATACTTCGCCCATGCGCATCTGCAGGGGCTTGTTGAGGATCAAGGCGAGGGCGCCGCGCGGATTGTGATCGCAGATCAGGGCCACGGTCTGGGCGAAATTCGGATCACCCATGGCCGGCATTGCAATCAGCAGCTGATTGGTCAGATAGCCGGATTCGCTCATGGTTCGGAGTAAAGCACACTCGAGCCCTCGGCCGCACCGCCCAGGAACTGCCATTCGTAGGCGATGCGAATCTGATCGTGTTTCGCGCTCAGGGCGCGTGGAAAGCGGTTGAACGGAGCGGCCAGGGTCAAAATGCGAATGGCGGCATCGTCGATCTCGGGATGACCGCTGCTCCTGCGGATCACCGCTTTGTCCAGATGCCCGTCTGCATCGATCGTGACCTCGACCACCGGGGTTCCCGAGAGCTTCTGCCGGGCAACGCTCGGAAAGTTCAGCGTGCCGACGCGTTCGACCTTGCGGCGCCAGCTATCGAGGTACACCGCGACGTCGGATTCGCGTGTATCGGCGGCCACCCACAGCCGGTTCTTTGCTTCGCCGCGCAGTCGCAGCGAAATGCCATCGTCGTTCGGGTTCATTCCGAGGTTCGGGCGCTTCTCCAACAGCAGGGGCTGTTCGGCCGACTCCTGGGGTGTTTCCGGCGCCGCGAAGTACAGGATTCGGGTCGAGGGCGCCGCCGCCGTGAGGAGTCGATCGGCGCCGGCGTCCGAGCCTGCCTGCCGCAGCGTCACACCATCGCCATCCGCGACGCCCGGTCGCTCGGCCGGAGCGAGGGAGGACTTGGGGATCAAGGCGCGCTCGAGCGCCAAGGTGTTACCCGACCCTTGCTGATTCCGCTGCGCGAGATAGTGGGCCTGCGCATTGCGTTTGCTGCTCGGCGGCTGGTCGTTGACCAAGATCACTTCGAGGCCCGGGGCCTCATCGCGCTCGTCGTCCGCGTTGGGCGAGCTGAAAGTGACGCCCAAAATCACGATTCCGTGCAGCAAGGCCGCCAGGAAGATCGTCGTCAGCATCCGATCGTTCGCCGGCGGCAACTGCGTTTGGAAAGGCGGTGAACTCATGCGGCTCCCAGAATCCTCGCGATCGCGTCCATCAAGCTGCCGCCAATATCGACACCGTGCTTGCGATTCAGTTCGCGGATGCCGGTGGGGCTGGTCACATTGATCTCCGTGACGTACTCGCCGATGACGTCCAGGCCTACGAAAATCATGCCGGCGGCCCGCAGTTTCGGACCTATTTCGCGGCACAGCCAACGATCGCGGTCGTTCAGGGGCCGGCTTTCGGCGCGCGCGCCGGCGGCGAGATTGCCGCGATTATCGTTGCTGTCCGGAATGCGTTGCAAGGCGTAGGGAACGGGCTCGCCGTCGACAAGAATGATGCGGCAGTCCCCTCCCGTCACGATCTCGGGCAGATATCGTTGCACGATCGCAAAGCGCTTGCCGGAGTCGGTCAAGGTCTCGAACACGACATTGCGGTTCTTGTCGCCGTGCTCGAGCACGAAGATCGAGCGTCCGCCCATGCCATCGAGCGGTTTCGCCACGGCTCTGCCGTGCTCGCGCAGAAATTCCGCCATGTCGTGCATGTCGCGCGTGATCAATGTGGCCGCGCAGCACTGCGGGAACCAGGCCGTGTAGGCCTTTTCGTTCATATCGCGCAGTCCCTGTGGATCGTTGATCACGACAGCGCCCTGGGTCTTCGCTCGGTCCAGGATATAGGTCGTGTAGATGAATTCCATGTCGAACGGCGGGTCTTTGCGCATCAGAATGACGTCGTAGTCGCCCAGTCGGCTCGTTTGCGCCTCGCCGAGCTCGAACCAGTGCGCGGCATCGTCCTCGACCTTGAGCGGTGCCGGGCGGCCAAAGGCAATTCCATCGCGGAGCCATAGTTGGTCTTGTTCGGCGTACCAGATCTGCCAGCCGCGCCTCTGGGCGGCCAAGAGCATCGCCAGCGTGCTGTCCTTGGCGGGCTTGATGCTCTTGATGGGGTCCATGATGACGAGAAGGCGAACGTCGTCGGACATATTGAATCCTGTGGAAACACTCGTTGAACCAGGGGGCTTGGATCGGCTCGCAGTCTAACGCAAGCTCATTGGCAGACCGCTTTCTTCGGAAAACTGTGAACTGCGCCTCCGTTGTTTCCCTCTCTATGGCTCGAAATGCACGGGCCTTGCCGTGGCCCTCCGCCCATGGATATGTTAAAAAGGCTACTAGATTCCGGCACCTACACAACACTGGACAGAATGACAGCCAGCGACAGAAATAAACTCACGGGCCTGAAGGTGCTCGTGATCGACGACAGCAAAACAATCCGTCGCACTGCCGAAACCCTGCTAACCAAGGAAGGCTGCGAAGTGTTCACCGCCGTCGATGGATTCGACGCGCTTTCGAAGATCGCGGACCATCAACCGGATATCGTGTTCGTCGATATCATGATGCCGCGACTCGACGGTTATCAGACGTGCTCGTTGATCAAGCACAACAAGGTGTTCCGGCAAATTCCGGTCGTGATGCTGTCCAGCAAGGACGGTTTGTTCGATCGGGCTAGAGGCCGCATCGTGGGTTCTGAACATTACTTGACGAAGCCGTTCACCAAGGACGAGTTGTTGGGTGCGATCGAAGCCCACGTCGGTAAATGACGGGAGAAACAGGCATGGCACTGATCTTGATCGTCGACGATTCACCCACCGAAGTATTCGTGATGCAGAAGGCGTTGGAGAAGCATGGCTTCCAGACGGCGGCCGCGGAAAATGGCGCTGAAGGCATTCGCAAGGCCAAGGAAATGAAGCCGGACCTGATTTTCATGGACATCGTGATGCCCGGCGTCAACGGCTATCAAGCGACCCGCGCACTCATCAACGATCCCGAGACCAGCTTGATACCCATTATCATGGTGACGACCAAGGGACAGGAGACGGATCGGGTCTGGGGACTGCGCCAAGGCGCGATCGATTATCTCGTCAAGCCGGTCTCCGCACAGGCTTTGGTCGAAAAAGCGCAAGCCGCGCTGGCCGTATGACACACAGCGAGGCTGGGTCCAGCGATAGTCTGCGGAGCCTCCGCGATCGGCCGTTCGAGCTTCTCAAAGAGTTGGAACGACGCAATCGCCCGGTATCCTCCGGACCTGCGCCGGACCCCAATGCGGGCCAAGAATGGGTCGGCGTTGCATTTCGGATGGGTGGGGAGACGTTCCTGGTTGCGCGCGAAGAGACTCGCGAGGTCTTGGGATACCCCGCCACGGTCACCCGTATTCCGGGTACCAAAGGCTGGGTGCGGGGCCTTGCCAATATTCGCGGACAACTCTTACCCATGCTCGATTTGCGCTTATTCCTCGGCAGCGGCACTACTCAGTCGAGCCGCAATACGCGCATTATCGTGGTCAATCATCGCGACGTGCCCGCGGGGCTCATCGTCGATGAAGTGCTCGGATTCAGACGCTTTGCCGAGCGGGAATTCAATATCGAACCGCCGCCGACCGTGATCCGCTGCGATAGCTATCTTGCCGGCGCGTTCCGACGCGGCGGCGAGGTATGGCCGGTCTTGAGTCTGCGGGCTTTGGTCGAGAGCGAAAGCTTTCTGCAGGCGGCAAGTTGAAGGACAATAACGCCAATCAATGGGCCGGCCTGTTGCCCATCCTCGCAGCACTGACCGTGCTGTTCATCGTGATTGCCGGCGTGCTCGCGCTGTTCGGCAAATCGGCGCCACCGATCGCGGCGCCCGGTGAGCAGCTTGCACTGCTCACGCAGCGCCTGCCGTACGAAGCACAAAACGCCCTGCGCGGCGATTCGAATGCGTTCGATGCCCTGGGCAAGACCGTCGCGCGGCTCAAGACTTTGCGCGACGAGATGCTTGCCGGCAAACCGAATGCGCAGGGAACTTGGCCCAAGCTCGTCGAGGGCGTGGACACGGTGGCGAGCGCGCGGGGCGCCGTCGAGACCATGCAGACCGCCAATCGCGAGGTCCACGAATTGGCACCGAAGCTGCTCTCGGCGCTCGGCGATCTCGCGAGTGCGGTGGGATTTCAGAAGCTCGACGGCATGAGCCGCTTTCTCGAGCGCTTCGAGCTCACGGTGCAGCGAATCCAGCAGGACATCAACGGTCTTGCCAGCGGCGTCAGTGACGCCGCTCCCGCAGCCCAGCGACTCGCCGACAGTCTCGAGTTCCTCAACCAAGTCGTCAAAGGCTTGGCGGGCGAGGAATCCGGACTCGCTCTGACGCGCGTCACGGGCGCAGAGGCCGAACAACGGCTCAAGCTCGTCCAGCAGGTCAACCAACAATTTGCGACCGCGGTCCGCAAGGCGATCAGCGCCTCCGAGGCACTCTCCAAAGCGCAGGCAGCGTCACGGGGTTTGCCGCCTGCCGCCGGCGCGTTGGCCACCGAGCTCGGCGCCGTGGCGCCGGTCGCCGTCGAGTCCGGAACCGGATTCACCCCTTGGATCATCACGTCCCTGGTTCTCGCGCTCCTGTCCTTGGGTGCGCTTGCCTGGTGCTACTTCAAGGCGATCAACCTGCGTCGCACGGTCGAATTGCGCGTGCGCGAGAATGAACGAAACCAAGAGGCCATCATGCGCCTGCTCGACGAACTATCGAGCCTCGCCGATGGCGACTTGACGGTCCAAGCCACCGTGACCGAAGACATCACCGGTGCGATCGCCGACTCGATCAATTACGCGGTCGAGGCGATGCGTAAGCTCGTCATGACCATCAACGCGAGCGCCATACAGTTGGACGGCGCGACGCGCCAGACGCAGGCAGTCGCGGCCCATATGGCCAAGGCGAGCGGTGCGCAGTCGCGCCAGATCACGGCGGCGAGCGAGTCCATGGCTGACATGGCCGCCTCGATCGAGGAAGTGTCCGGTAATTCGGAGCGCTGTGCCGACGTCGCGCGCCATTCCGTCGATATCGCCCACAAGGGCGGCGATGCGGTGCGCCGGACCATCGACGGCATGAACGCGATCCGCGAGACGATCCAGGAGACCAGCAAGCGCATCAAGCGACTTGGGGAGAGCTCCCAGGAAATCGGCAACATCGTCGAGTTGATCAACGATCTGGCCGAGCAAACCAACATTCTGGCGCTCAATGCCTCGATCCAGGCGTCGATGGCGGGCGAGGCCGGGCGCGGTTTTGCGGTCGTCGCCGACGAGGTGCAACGATTGGCGGAGCGCGCCGCAAATGCGACCAAGCAGATTGAGGTCCTGGTACGCACGATCCAAACCGATACCAACGAGGCGGTTGTTTCGATGGAGCGCAGCACGACCGACGTCGTCGGGGGCGCCTTGCTCGCCGAGAACGCCGGCGCGGCTCTCGAGGAAATCGAGCAAGTCTCGAATCAGATCGCGAGTCTCGTACAGAACATCTCGGCGAGCGCGCGGCAACAGGCCGCCGCCTCGGGCAATATTTCAAAGAACATGCAGGTCGTGCGCGAAATCTCCTCGCAAACGGCGGAAGGCTCCTCGGCAACCTCGGCGTCGATCGCCAAATTGGCAGCTTTGGCGGCCCAGTTGCGCAAGTCGGTCGCCGGCTTCCGGCTGCCGGATCCCGCGGGTGGCGCGACGAGCGGCGGTGCGGGGAATGGCGCCGCCGCCAATGGCGGTACCCCGAACGGTGGTGCCGGCACGACCGCACGGCTGCCCGTGCTCAAGGATTCGACGTCTGCCGCCCCGGCGGGTGCATCCGCCAAGGTCCGCAAGGTGAGCGGTCTGGGCGCTTGACGCGCGTGCGATGACGAGCATGACCGAAATCAGCTCCCAGACCCTGCATGTCGTCGCCAAGGAACTGGCGACCACCCTGTCCGATGCGCGCATGGCGCTCGAAGCCTATGCGGAACGCGTCGACCAGCGCCAGATGCTGGAGAGATGCGCGGATCATCTGCATCTTGCGCACGGTGTGTTGCGGCTCGTCGAAGTCTACGGCGCCGCGTTGCTCGCCGAAGAGATGGAACAGGTCACCCGTTATCTGCTCGAGATGGGCTCCGACGAACGACGCAATGACGAGAAGCGTCAGAGCGACGGTCTCGATGCGCTCATGCGCGCGATGGTTCAGCTCCCGACCTATCTGGAGCGCGTGCTGTCGGGCGGCCGCGATCTCGCGCTCGTGCTGTTGCCGCTGCTCAACGATTTGCGCTCGGTTCGCGGCAGCCCTTTGCTGTCGGAAGGGACCCTGCTGCTGCTCAATCTCAAGTCGGATCAACCCGCACGCAAGGCCGCGCCCAACGATTCCCCGATTCTGCTCGCGCAATGGGCCCGGCGCCTGCGCCCGCGATTTCAAGTCGGTCTGCTCGGACTGATTCGCGGTGAGCGAACCGCGCAGAATCTCGAGATCTTGGCGAAGGTTGCCGAGAAATTGGAGCAGGTGGCGACGACGCAGCCCGTGTTCCAGTTCTGGTGGGTCACGGGCGCGATCCTCGAGGCGCTGCGCACCAACGGCCTGGAACCAAGCGTGACCTTGAAGCGCCTGCTCGGACAGGCGGATCGTCAAATCAAGCTGCTGTACGAGATCGGTGAGAGTCGCTACAGCGAAGATCCGCCGATCGACTTGCTCAACAATCTGCTCTATTACGTCGCCCGTGCCTCCACGCAAGGCGGCCGTATCGCGGCGGTGCGCGCGTCGTTCAAGCTCGCTGAGCTGCTGCCCGTCGACGAGGCGATCGAACACGAACGCGAGAGTCTGTCGGCCCCCAGCGTCAAGTTGATGCACACTGTGGCAGCGGCCATCAAGGAAGATCTGGCCAAGGTCAAAGACGTGCTCGATATCTTCGTGCGCCGCGGCGGCCAGGCCGCGGAGCTCGCCCCGCAGCTGGATCTGCTGAAAAAAATCAGCGACACCCTCGGCGTGCTGGGCCTCGGTGAGTTGCGGCAACGCGTCCAACAGGAAGTCAGCGATCTGTCGGCCTTGTTGGCAACGTCCCAGCCGCCGCCCGAGGACGCTTTGCTCAAGGTGGCCGGCGTGCTGTTGTCCGTCGAGGACAGTCTCGACGAGCAGCTCGTCAGTTTGATCATGCCGGTCCCGGCAGCCTCCGAGTCCGGAGCGCCCAGCGATCCGACCGACCATGATTTTCGTCTGGTCAGCGAGGCGGTCCTGCGGGAATGCATCGTCAACCTGGCGCGGATCAAAGAGGCCGTTTCGACGGCCGTGCAGAAGCCCGGGGATTTCTCGCCGCAAGGGCTCGATAACGTGCCGCAGCTGCTGCGCGGCATTACCGCGGGGCTGCTCATGCTCGGCAAAGGCCGGGCGGTCGAGCTCATGGACGCCATCGGCGTGCACGTGCGTAGGCTCGTCGAGCCGGGCGCCCCGGCTCCGGACGCACTGCGTTTGGAACGCGTCGCCGATGCGATCGTCAGCATCGAATATTACATGGAGACGATTCAGAACGGCCGTGCGGATCCGTGGTACATGCTCGATAACGCCGAGATTTGCATCAAGGCCCTCGAGGCTGAGGGCAAGTTGCTGCCGAGCATTGAACTCGCGGCCGTCGAGCCTGCCGCGACGACCAAGATCGACTATCAGGCAACCGTCAAACTCGAGTCCACGGGGTCGCAGCAGGTGGCGACGAAGCCCGACATTCAAGCGCTCGACCCGCAGCTGTTGGAGCTCTTCATCGAGGAGGCGAAGGAAGAGATCGCCTCGGTCAGCAGCAATTTCCCGCTGTGGGAACAAAACCCCATGGATCTCGATGCGCTCGTCAAAATGCGGCGCAGCTTTCATACGCTCAAGGGCAGTGGACGCATGGTCGGGGCGCGCTTGATCGGTGAGTTCGCCTGGTCGCTCGAGAATTTGTTGAATCGTCTCATCGACAAGACGCTGTCGCGCACGCCGGGGCTGATAACGCTGATGCGCTCGGGTGTCGCGATGCTGCCGCAGCTCGTCGAACAACTGGAGACGGGACGCCCGGCGCAGCCGCCGGTCGAGGACATCATGGCGCGCGCTTATGCGCTCGCCGACGGGCGCCAAGCCGATCAAAATTTCGTCCCTCCGACCGCCGAGGATCTTGGCGAGACGGCGACGTCGTTTGGCTCCGCCGTTTTTGGAACACCCGCGGTTTCCGCCTCGCCGGCGACGCCCGTGCCGGCAGAGAAGAAGCCCGGCATGGATCCGGTACTGCACGAAATCTACAGCAAGGAGACGGCCAATCATGTGGCTGAAATCCGCAGCTACTTGCTGAAGCGCAGCGGCCAGATCGGGCCGCACGAATTGCCGGAGAGCGTTTATCGGGCGATTCATACGCTGAGCGGCAGCTCGAAGATGGCAGAGGCCCGCCACGGGATTCGCATTACCGAGCCGCTCAATCATTACATGCGCAAGGTGTTCGACAGCGGCCGCGGTCTGCCGGACGCCGGGCTTGTCCTGCTCGCCGATGCGGTCACCGCCATCGAGAACGTCGTCTCGCACATCGACGAGTCGACGATTTTCTTTGCCGAGCAGCCGAAGTTGTTGGAGCGCTTGCGCCAGCTCGAGTCGGAGCTGGATATTTCCTTGGCGCGAGCCGCCGACGATGCCAGCTTGTCGGCGCTCGTGCCCGCAATCAGCGAGCCGCCGGCCGACCTCGCGCCTGTTACCCCCGTTACGCCTGTTGCGCCAGTGCCCGTCGCACCCGAGCCGGTCGCGCCGGTCGCGCCGGTCGCGTCAGTGCCCGTTGCGCCAGTGCCGGTAGCGCCTGCACCGACGGCGCCGTCGCCGGTCGACGCCGGCAACGTCGAGGCGTTCGATCATGAGATCGCCAATATTTACAGTGAAGAGGCGACCGAGCTGCTCGAGGGCGCGCAAGCCTCGCTGAATGCCTGGAACAAGGATCGCAAGAGCAAGGAGCCGGTGGCTGAGCTGCAACGCCAACTGCACACGCTGAAGGGCGGTGCGCGCATGGCGGGTATCACCGCAATGGGCGATCTCAGTCATGAGCTCGAAACCCTCGTGATTCAAATCGACAGCGGCGCGGTGGTCGTGGGGGATGGCGCGTACGCTATCTTGCAGACCAGCCTCGACGAGCTCGCCCGCATGCGCGACACGGTCAGCGGCGGTTCCTTGCCGGAAAATGCCGTCGCCTTGGTCGCACAAATACGCGCTTTGACGACGAGCAAGACTCCCGGCGTGCTTGCGCCGCCGCCCAGCGTCGCGCCGCAGCCGGCTCAGCCTGCCCCCGCCGTACCGCCAGCTCAAGCTGCGGCCCCGGCGCCTGCGCCTGCGCCGCCGGCGCTGGCCGAGGTGCGCGAGCTGCGCGAGGAGTCGGTCCTGGGCATGAGCGGTGAGTACAGCGTTGCAAGCCTGGAGTTGTCGAGCGCGCCCATTCTGCCCGGCCGCGAATCGGCGCCCGCCGAACGCACGGAAATGGCCCGCGTCGACGCCGAACTGCTCGATGTGATGCTCAATAATGCCGGCGAAGTCAGCATTTTCCGCGCGCGCCTGGGACAACAAGTCAATTCCATCGACTTCAATCTGGCGGAATTAGCGCGTACCGTGACGCGCCTCAAGGAGCAGTTGCGTGGTCTCGAAATCGAGACGGAAGCGCAGGTCCTGAATCGGCATCGCAACGAGGAGCCGCGGCGCGACGACTTTGATCCGCTCGAACTCGATCGTTATTCCGCCTTACAGCAGTTCTCGCGCGCGCTCGCCGAGACCTCGAACGATGTGGGCAGCATTCAAGGTCTGCTCGAGACACTGACGCGCGAAGCCCAAAATCTATTGACGCAACAGGCGCGTGTGATCACGGATTTGCAGAACAGCTTGATGCGCACGCGCATGGTGCCCTTCCAGCGGCATGTGCAGCGCCTGACGCGTCTGGTTCGCCAGGCCGCCAACGACACCGGCAAACGCGCCGAATTGGTCGTGCAGGGCGCCTCCGCCGAACTCGACCGTCAGGTCCTCGAGCGCATGGTGCCGCCGCTCGAACACATGCTGCGTAACGCGGTCGTACACGGCATCGAGCCGCCGGATGCGCGCGTTGCTGCGGGCAAATCCGACATCGGTCATATCACCGTGAGCTTGGCGCGCGATGGCGCCGAGGTCGTGATCGTCGTCGCCGACGACGGTTCCGGCATCAACGTGAAATTGATTCGCGAGAAGGCCGTATCCCTGGGACTCGCAGATCCGCAGGCGAAGCTCACGGACGAGGAGGCCATGCAGCTGATCCTCGAACCCGGCTTCAGCACGGCCGGTCTCGTGACGCAGGCGGCCGGCCGCGGGGTCGGCATGGATGTCGTCGCAACCGAGGTGAAGAAGCTGGGTGGTGGTCTGTTCATCGAATCCACGCTCGGCGAGGGTTCCCGCTTTACGATCCGGCTGCCTTTCACGCTCGCGATCAGCCAGGCCTTGATCGTCCGGGTTGGCGAAGAGGTCTATGCACTGCCGATGCCGACCGTCGAGGGCGTCGTGCGTTTGCCGCGCAATATCGTTGCGCGCCACTCGGGCAAGGATGCGCCGCTGTTCGAATACGGTGGCCAGAAATACCGCTTTCAACACCTGGGCTCCTTCGTCGGTATCGGCGCGACCAGCCTGCCTGAAGGCGATGTCTCGATGTCGGTGGTCTTGATTCGTGCCGGCGAACATTCGACGGCCCTCGTCACCGATGAGCTCGTCGGCAGTCGCGAGATCGTCGTCAAGAACTTGGGACCGCAAATCTCCGCGATCCGCGGCATTGCGGGCGCAACGATTCTCGGCGACGGCCGGATCGTCGTGATTCTCGACATGGGTGCGCTCGTGCGCTCGGAGTGGCGCGCGCGGCCCAGCGAAATGCCCCTTCTCGAGACGCGCGATCGGCGCACGTTCGCGCTGGTCGTCGATGACTCGATCACCGTGCGACGCGTGACGCAGCGGCTCTTGGAGCGCAACGGTATGCGGGTCTTGACCGCCAAGGACGGGGTCGAGGCCGTGTCCCTGCTGCAGGAGAATCTGCCCGACATCATCCTGCTGGATATCGAGATGCCGCGTATGGACGGCTACGAGGTTGCCGCCCACGTGCGCAACGATCCCCGCTTGAAGGATATTCCGATCGTCATGATCACGTCACGCGTCAGTGAAAAGCATCGCGCGCGTGCGATCGAACTCGGCGTGGATGACTACCTGGGCAAGCCTTACCAGGAAAACCAGCTGCTCGATGCCATCGAGCCGCTCGTAAACCGGCGCAGCGCCATGGCCCGCTGAAGGATCACCAGTGTCCGATCTGCGCGATGAACTCTATAGTTTGCTCGTGCCCCTGGTCGGCGAGCGCTTGATCGTGCCGCGCGTCTGCGTCGCCGAGGTCATCGGCTACCAGGTTCCGGCCGAGATGACCAACGCGCCGCCCTGGTACACGGGTCTCGTGAGCTGGGGCGGCCAAAGCATCCCCGTGGTCTCGTTCGAGGGAGCGCTCGGCATGCAACTGCCCAGTATTTCCGGGCGCACCCGCATCGTCGTATTTCATGCGCCCAGCGGCAAACTGCCCTCCGGATATTTCGGCATGTTGACGCAAGGCTTTCCGCAACTCGTGCGCGTCAACGCGGATGTCATTCGTCCGGATCCGTCGCGCAGTTTCCCGGAGCGCGCGCCCGTGATCTGTCAGGTGCGCATGGTCAATGAATCACCGCTGATCCCCGATCTCGAGCGCCTGGAGCAGATGATTTCCGAGGAAACCTCGGTCCTCGGCTGATCACTCCGCGGCGCGCATGTCGCCATAGCGGGTCTGGAGCCAGGTGAGCGCCGCGAGCGCCGCCGTTTCGGTGCGCAAAATGCGTGGACCCAGGCGTACGCGTTCAAACCCCGCGAGTTGCAACGCTTCGAGTTCCTCGGGTGCGAACCCGCCCTCCGGGCCGATGGCGAGTTCCACACAGGATTCGATGCGCAGGGCCGCGCCACCGGCTGCCGAGTCCGGTTCCAGCACCAGGCGAGGTGCGGACCCTTCTGCGGCTCCGAGGTAGTCGATCAGTGCCCGCGGCGCGTCGATCTGCGGCAGGCGATTGCGGCCGCATTGCTCGCAAGCGCTGACCGCAACCGCACGCCAATGCGCGGCCTTCGATTCGCTCTGGCGCTCGTCGAGGCGCACGACGCTGCGCTGACTCGTGACCGGAATCAAGCGCGTCACACCGAGTTCGGTCGCCTTTTGCACGATGAAGTCCATGCGATCGCCACGCGGAACACATTGGAGCAGCGTCACGGCGAGCGGTGATTCGCGGTCCATGCTCTGCGCCCGACCGACCGACACGGTGACGCGCGAGCCACGAACGCTCGCGATTTCACCGCCGAATTCGCGGCCGTCGCCGTTGAAGAGCACCAACTCGTCCCCGACACGCGCGCGCAAGACCTTTGCCACATGCGAGCCCGTATCCGGCGGTAACGCCACGATCGCGTCCGGTTCGAGCGCCGTCTCGACATAGACTCGCGTCAGTCGCACGTCGCCAACTCGATGCCTTCAGCGGCGGTCGCCACCATCAGGTCGATTTCCGCGGCATCGACGATATAGGGTGGCATGAAGTAGACCACGCCTCCGATCGGCCTCAATAAAACGCCCCGTTTCATTGCATGCCGGTAAATCCGCAAGCCGCGCCGCTCCTGCCAGGGGTAGGGCTCGCGGCGGCGTTTGTCGCGCGCGTATTCGATCGCGACGATCATGCCGGTTTGGCGCACTTCGGTGACGTGCGGATGATCGGCAAGCGCTTGCGCGCGTTGCCCCATGTACAAAGCCTTGGCCTGATTGCTCGCGATCGGATCGTCGCTCGCGAAAATATCGAGCGTCGCCAGCGCCGCGCGGCAGGCGAGCGGATTGCCCGTATAACTGTGCGAATGCAGGAACGCGGTCAAATTCGCATAGTCGTCGTAGAATGCTGAATAGACCTCGTCGCTAGTGAGCACCGTCGAGAGCGGCAAATAGCCGCCCGTGAGTCCCTTCGACAAGCACAGAAAATCCGGGCTGATCGCAGCCTGCTCACAGGCGAACATCGTGCCCGTTCTGCCGAAGCCGACCGCGATTTCATCGGCGATCAGATGCACGCCGTAGCGCGTACAGGCCTCGCGCAAGCGCGCCAGATAAATCGGGTGGTACATACGCATGTTGCCGGCGCATTGCACCAGCGGCTCGAGGATCACCGCGGCCACCTCGTTGGCATGATCCGCAAGCAGCCGTTCCATGTGGGCGAATTGCCGCAGGGAATAGGCCTCCCAGGATTCGCCCGGTTCGCGCAGGTAGCAGTCCGGCGAGGGCGCGACCAGCACGTCCATGAGCAGCGGCTTATAGAGCGCTTTGTAGAGTTCGACGTTGCCGACCGCAAGCGCGCCGAGCGTTTCTCCATGGTAGCTGTTCGACAGCGTGATGAAGCGGGTCTTGCCGTGATTGCCGCGATTACGCCAATACTGGAAGCTCATTTTGAGCGCGACTTCGACAGCCGCCGAGCCGTTGTCGGCATAGAAGCAACGCGTGAGTCCGGGTGGCGCCAGGGCGACCAAGCGTTCGGCGAGTCGGATTCCCGGCTCATGCGTGAAGCCGGCGAAAATGACGTGCTCGAGTGTCGCTAGTTGTTCTTGCAGCGCCGCGTTGATGCGCGGATTGGCATGGCCGAACAGATTGACCCACCAGGAGCTGACGGCGTCCAAGTAGCGCTTGCCCTCGTAATCCTCGAGCCAGGCGCCCAAGCCCCTGCGGATCGGGATCATCGGCAGGGACTCGTGGTCCTTCATCTGGGTGCAAGGGTGCCAAACGACCTCAAGGTCGCGCATCGCAAGCGCGTCGCCCCCTAGGGCCGTAGGTTCCGAGGACAATTCTCGATTGCTTGTCATATCGGGGCACATTGTCGCATATGCTAGTCGGCGTTCGGTCTTGCGAGGATAGCTGCGTTGCACAGAGCACACTTGGCCTTGCCGCGTTTGCGCGTGGACGCCGGCACCGATTTCTTGGCGGGCGTGCGCCGCGTCGATTCGCCGAATTTCGATGCCAGACCACCGGGCGCGGGTCTGGATCTCATCGTCGTACACGGCATCAGTTTGCCGCCCAACGCGTTTGGCGGACCGTGGATCGACCAGCTGTTTACCAATGCGCTACCGCCCGACGAGCATCCGTACTTCGCAACGGTCAGCGATTTGCGCGTCTCCTCGCATGTGTTGATACGCCGTGACGGCGAGCTCACGCAATTCGTGAGCTTCCGCGATCGCGCCTGGCATGCCGGGAAATCGAGCTATGCGGGCCGCGAGGCCTGCAACGATTTCTCGATCGGCATCGAACTCGAAGGCGCCGACACGATTCCCTACGAGGACGCTCAGTACCGCGTGCTCGCGAATCTCGTCGCCGCTTTGTGTGCTGCCTATCCGACGCTGTCGCCGGAGCGGCTCGTGGGCCATAGCGATGTCTCGCCCGGGCGCAAAACCGACCCCGGGCCGGCCTTCGACTGGCCGCGCGCCCGCCGGCTCGTCGCCATGGCCTGTGCACGTACGCCGCCCACCGGCGCTGAATCAGGCTGAAGCGGGCGGCGCGCGGCTCGGCGCTGCAATGCTCAGGATTTGCGCCAGAAGATTTCGCTGCCGTTCTCATGCCGCGCAAGCACACGCGCAACCACGAACAACAGGTCTGAGAGGCGGTTGAGGTAGATCAGCGCCTCGCTGGTCACGGTCTCTTCGCGCGACAGCGACCAACAAAGGCGTTCGGTCCGGCGGCAAATCGTGCGCGCGAGATGGCAGGCTGCCGCCGCCGGACCGCCGCCCGGAAGAATGAACTCCGCGAGCGGGGGAAGGTTCGCGTTGAACGCGTCCAGCTCAGCTTCCAGGCGATCCGTGTACGCCTTCGTGATCTTGCTGTGACCGGGAATACAGAGTTCGGCGCCCAGATCGAACAAATCGTTCTGAATCTGGGTAAGGCTTGCGCGCACGGCAGCGGGCATCGCGGGCACCGCGAGCACCATGCCGATCGCGCTGTTCAATTCGTCGACCGTGCCATAGGCCTCGACGCGCAGGCTGTCCTTAGGTACCCGAGTGCCGTCGCCGAGCCCGGTGCTGCCTTCATCACCGGTCCGCGTATAAATCTTGCTGAGTCGATTACCCATGGCGAATTCGCTCCTTACCGGGGGTGCGACGGTAGGCGTGTGGCAAGCCCCCTGTCAAGGCAGGCAAGATAGGGCACCCTACGGAGTCCATGCCATGAACCCATCGGCCGAATTGCAGGCGGCGCTCGACGCTGCGGCCAGCGCCGCCGAGATCGCCCGATCGCTCTACCAGAGCAATCTCGCGGTGCGCATCAAAGCGGATAAATCGCCGGTTACGGAGGCAGATGTGCGCTGCGAACTCGCGATTCGCGCAATCCTCGAGGCGCGCTTTCCGAACTACGGATTCTACGGCGAGGAAACCGGCCGCAGCGCCCAGGATGCCGAGAGTCTTTGGTTGGTCGATCCTATCGATGGCACCAAGGCCTTCGTGCGTGAGTACCCGTTTTTCTCGACGCAGATCGCCTTGATGCGCCGAGGCGAGATCGTGCTCGGTGTCTCCAGCGCTCCGGTTTATGGCGACCTTGCCTATGCCGAACGGGGACAAGGCGCCTATTTGAACGGCAAGCGCCTCAAGGTCAGCGATATTACCGCGCTCGGGGCCGCCGCGCTGTCCGCCGGCAACATCAAGAGCCTGGCCCTCGGCAAGCAATGGGGCAGTTACGGCGCCTTGGTGACACAGGTCGGCCGAGTGCGCGGCTACGGTGATTTCCTGCACTATCATTTATTGGCTGCCGGCAAGATCGATGCGGTGATCGAGTCGGATGTGAACATTCTCGACATTGCGCCCTTGGTTGCGATTGTCAGGGAGGCAGGGGGGCTGTTCACGGAACTGGCGGGGGGGCCGATCACTCTGGCGTCGACCACGGTGCTCGCCACGAACGGTCATTTACACGCCGGGATACTCGCAGGCTTGACTTAAGGAGTACCGGCCGACTTGACCCGGTCGACGCTAGGTGCGCCAGCCGCCATAGACAATGATGGCCATTCCGGCGATCGATACCGCCGCCCCGGTCAGGTCCCAGGCGGTCAAGGGGACCCGATCGACCCGCCACATCCAGAGCAGGGCAATCGCCACGTAGATGCCGCCGTAAGCGGCATACACGCGTCCCGCGGCGGCCGGATGCAAGGACAGCAACCATACGAACAATCCTAGGCTCGCTAGCGCGGGCAAGAGCAACCAGGCCTGGCCGCCCTTTCGCAGCCACAGATAGGGCAGATAGCAGCCGACAATCTCTGCCAAGGCCGTGAGCAAGAACAGACCGAAAGTTCGCAGCAAGCCCATCAGCGATAGTCCACGGCTTCAGGAATGAAGATCGATTTCACGCAAGAACCCCCATGATTTCTTAGATTGACCTGCACGCCCTAGCGCCCCGTATTGATTTAATCGAAAATCGAGGCAAGAGTGGCACGAATACCTTGCATCGGGGGCAACCATGATCGATCACACCGGCCTGCAGGTTTCGGATCCAAACGTGAGCCGCCGGTTTTACGACGATGCGCTCGCGCCGCTCGGCTACCGCATGATCGTACAGATCCCGCGCGAGCATACCGGCGGCGCGGCGGTCTTCGGCTATGGAGTTCCACCCAAAACGGATTTCTGGGTTAGTGAAGGAATACCCAACGACCCGAGGCTGCATGTCGCCTTCCGCGCAGAGACACACGAACAAGTGGACGCGTTCTACCAGGCGGCCCTCGCGGCGGGCGGAAAGGACAATGGCAGCCCCGGTCCGCGACCGCATTACCACGAACACTATTACGGCGCGTTCGTATTGGACCCCGATGGACATAACATCGAGGCTGTTTGCCACGAGCGCAGATGAGCGACTTACCGAAGCGCGGTCCGATCGTCGTAGAACTCATCTTCCTAGGCGATCCCTGCGCGCCGGACGAGCGCGAACTTCGTGACTGGCTCGTCGCAGCGTATGCCGGCGATTTCACGGCCGAGGACTGGGCGCATATGCTGGATGGACAGCATGCTCTGATCCGGGATGAGCGCGGCATCGTCAGTCACGCCGCAATTGTGCCGAGAATCATTGTTTGTGATGGCCGCCCGTTACGAGCGGCTTACGTCGAGGCGGTTGCGACTCGAGCAGATCAGCGCCGACTCGGAAACGCCAACAGGGTCATGCGACAACTTGGCGAAATCATTGCGGCAGACTATGACATCGGCGTCCTGTCGACGGGAGTTCACCCTGTTTACCTGCGACTTGGCTGGGAACGCTGGCGCGGTGCGTCCTACGTACAGAGGTTCGGCAAGCGTCTGCGTACAGCGGAAGAGGACGAGGGCCTCATGGTGCTACGTACATCGCGCACGACTCACATCGATTTGAGCGGCGATATCGTCGCGGATTGGCGTGCGGGCGACGTCTGGTAGTTTGCCGCGCAAGCATGTGAATTCGAATGACAGATTGCAAGATCCTGCGGGTGACTTGGTGCCCTCATGGTCTCCGAACCGGCCAGCGAATCTCCGCGGCGCTGGCCGGTCCGATCACGACCTCGTCCAGCTTGTCCGCTTGCTCCCAATGTGTGGGCGAGAGCATGCGGCGCCCGGCCATCAGCTCAGCCGTCTCCTGTGGATACAGAGGAACCTGCGCCGGATTGCCGAAGCCATCGGGAAAGCGCGGCGCATCGTTGCCAGCGTCATATTTGTCGGTGGCACCCAGCGTATGCAGCATCTCGTGCGCAATCACGACATCGTTGCTGCCGGTCATTCGGGCGTCCGCGAAAGCGTAGACGACACCGATCAGTCCTTTGCTGAGTCCCAGGGAATGCGGCACGGTCGGGGTCAAGGCCGGATCGTGATACAGCACGAATACGCGAATATCCTCAGGTTCATGCACATGGCCGCTCACGCGCCAAGCCCAATAACGCAAGCGCAGACTCCACCAGATCGTGCCGAAAACGCTGGGGACCGCTGGCGGCGGCGGTGGCTGCGCGTCAAGGACCGGGCGCAAGCGCGTTCGAACCGGCTCTTGCAACCCTAAGTGATAGCGCCCGGCCTCGCGCGCGAAAAACCGGTCGATCGGCCGGAATTGCGCGGCGTCGAGCGTGGCGAGATAGGCCTGCGTCACCGGACTCGCGTCGGCCGCGATGGGATAGATTGCGACGAACAGCGGCACCTTCCATTGCGTGCTGGCAAACCGATCGTGCCAAGTGTTGTAGGCCACCAAGCCTAAGATCAGCAGCAGGATGGCGATGCGGAGTCGTTTCAATCGGCGGCTTCGACGTGCAGTTCGACGAGTTCCCCTTCGTGCGCAGCGTAGGAGACGAGCATGGACTTGCAGCAGACCGGGCAGTCCTCGATATAGGCTTGCTCGGGCACAGAAAGGTCAATCGTCAGACCCACGGTCTCCCAGCAGTGCGGACAGACCGCGTCATGATTTTGGAGCAGATTCACGCGGTGTCACGGCTGCAGACGCGTGACGGTCCACGCGGCCGAGTCCACCGGACTCGCGGCAATGCGCGTCCAGCGCGCGCGGTCGTGAATCCGGTACTCGCCTTCGACCCAGAGTTCGATCGCATCGAGCCGCAAACGAAAGCCACCCCAATGCGGTGGTCGCGGCACCGCTACCGTCATCACGGCGGGTTCGGCCGTGCCGGGGCCTGCGTACGGGATTCCAAAGCGCCGCGCCGCGTCGGTCACGGCCGATGTCAGCACCGCGCGGGATGCGACCGGCTGGCTCTGCGCGCTGGCCCAGGCGCCGAGTCGGCTTTGCCACGGCCGCTCGGCAAAATACCGGTCATTCTCCGCGTCGGACAGACGCTCGACCTTGCCTTCGCCACGCACCTGCCGGTGACGCTGATCCCAGTGGAACACGATCGCTGCGCGCGGGTTGGCCAGTAACTCCAGGCCCTTGCGCGACAGGTAATTGGTATAAAAAATAATGCAGCCGGCTTCGGTCTCGATGCCTTTGCAAAGCACGACTCTAGCCGAGGGCTGGCCTTGCGCATCGACCGTGGCGAGCACCATCGCGTTCGGATTGGGCTGCAGGGCATCGCTACGCGCCTCGGCAAGCCAGCTTGCGGCCACCTCGAGCGGATTGCTCGGCAAGGGATCCGGCAGGGTCTCGGTCCAATCAGTCTTTGTCTTTGTCGTCGCCATGGCAGGATAGTATCGTGTGCTAGCCATGCCCTGCCAGTAACCGGGCTCGCGGCAGCCAAGGGAGCTCATTCTCGCCATGAATCTGGACGAATTGCGGGTCGCGATCACTGCGCTCGACACCCAGTTGATCGAATTGGTTGCGCGCCGTCAGGCCTTGAGCGAACAGGTGGCATCCGTCAAGCGAGCGACCGGTCGGCCGACCCGCGATTTCGGCCGCGAACGCGACGTCATTTTGCGGGCGCGCAACATCGCGCAGGAACGCGGCATATCGCCCGATCTCGCCGAGTCCTTGCTGCGGCAGTTGATCCAGTCTTCGCTTGCAACCCAGGAGCAGGCCGGGGTTGTCGCGCACGCGCTCGGCAGCGGCAAGCGTGCGCTGGTCATCGGCGGACGCGGAAAAATGGGCGGCTGGTTCGCCGACTTTCTCGCGAGCCAGGGCTTTCGCGTCGCCATTGCGGACCCGGCGGGCCCCGCTCCCCAGTTCGACTACGTCAAGGATTGGCGCGAGGATCCGCTGGATCAAGATGTGATCGTGCTGGCGACGCCTCTGGGAGCGACGGCGCAACTACTGCAGACGCTCGCGGCGCGCGCGCCGCGTGGCCTGATCTTCGATTTGGGCTCGCTCAAGACGCCGCTGCGGGCGGGCCTCGCCGCACTCGTGGACGCCGGTTGCCGGGTCACTTCTTTGCATCCGATGTTCGGACCCGACACCGAATTGTTGTCCGGGCGGCACGTGATCTTCATCGATCTTGGTTGTGCCGACGCCCTTGCGGAAGCGCAGGCGCTGTTCGCAACGACCATGGCCGAACGGGTGGTCATGGGGCTCGACGAGCACGATCGCCTGATCGCTTACGTTCTGGGTCTTTCGCATGCTCTGAACATCGCATTTTTCAGCGCACTCGCCGAAAGCGGTGAGGCGGCGCCGCGCTTGGCGCGACTCTCGAGCACGACCTTCGATGCGCAACTCGAGGTGGCGGCGCGGGTTGCAAACGAGAGTCCCGAACTCTACTACGAGATTCAGAGTCTCAACGAGTATGGCGGGGAGTCCTTGCGGGCGTTGCAAACCGCCGTGCAAGAACTGGTCAATGTCGTCGCCGGCGGCGACTCGGCAGCTTTTACTGCGATCATGAATCGCGGCCGCGCGTATTTCGACGTGCGCGCCGCGGCGCGAGCCGGCTGAGGCGCCACATGGCACAAGAGAATCCCGAGCCCGATGCCGAGGAGCTGAAACGGCGTCTGGGCGAGATGACCGCCGAGGCCGCACAGAACGAAGCGATCATGAAGCGCATGCAGGCGCGTGAGTTGCTGCTGCTGCGCGCCGATCAACTGTCGCAATTGCTGCGCGTGATGGTGGACGGCTTGAAGGAATCCTATTCACTCGACGCCGTCAGCGTCGTCTTGCTCGATCCGCAACACGAGATCAGGCACCTGCTGATCGCGAGCGGCGATCGGCCCGAGGATTTTCGCCAGGTCTTGTTCGTCGATTCGCTGGTTGGTCTCGCGCCGCAGTTGACGGCGCTGCACCGGCCTTGGCTGGGGCCCTTCGTCGGCGCCGATCATCATCTGCTGTTCCCCGGGGCTCGCGACCTGAAGAGCGTCGCCTTGGTGCCGTTGCCGCGTGTCGAGCGCGCGATCGGAGCGCTGTGCTTCGGGAGCCGCGACCCCAAACGCTTTACGCGACACCATGGCAGCGATTTCCTGTCGCATCTCGGGGCGGTTGCCGCGGTCTGTCTCGAAAACGGTGTCAACCGCACGCGTCTGCTGCGTGCCGGCATCACCGATTTCCTGACCGGTTGGCACAATCGACGTTATCTGCAGCAGCGACTCAAAGAAGAATTGTCGCGTGCCGGCCGCACTGGGGGTCGGGTCTCCTGCATGATGATCGACATCGATCGCTTCAAAGGCATCAATGATGCCTACGGGCATCTCGCGGGGGACAACGCGCTCAAAGAGGTCGCCCAGCGCGTCGAAGCCGAGATTCGCAGCATGGACACAGCGGCCCGCTTCGGGGGCGACGAGCTGGCGATTCTGCTGCCCGAGGCTAGCGCCGCCGATGCCGCCAAGCTGGGCGAGCGGATCCGCGCTGCCATTGCCGCCCAGCCCATCATTTTGAGCCCGACCACGAAGCGCAGCCTGACCGTGTCGATCGGCGTGGCGGAGGTCTCGCCGCGACGTGACGAAACCGACCTAAAGGCTCTCTCGGACCGGTTGCTCGCCGATGCCGACGCCGCGCTCTATCGCGCCAAGGCGCTGGGTCGCAACCGCGTACAGCTCGGCGCTGGGTGACCACAAGTGGCTCTCGATATGGAACAATCGGGATATGTCCACGCCGCTCGCCGTTGATTACATCGATAGGGATGGGTTCCGTGCCAACGTCGGTATCGTGCTCACCCAGGCTTCCGGGGAGGTATTCCTGGGCGGTCGCGTCGGTGGCCGCGGCTGGCAGTTCCCGCAAGGCGGAGTAAACCGCGGCGAACGCGTCGAAGATGCGCTATTTCGCGAGCTCAAGGAAGAGGTGGGTTTGGACGCCGGTGACGTCGAGGTCCTGGGATCGACGCGCGGCTGGTTGCGCTACCGCCTGCCGCGACAGTACGTACGGGATCGCTGCATCGGACAAAAGCAGCGCTGGTACCTGCTGCGTTTGACCGCCGACGAATCCAAGCTGCACTTCGACTCGACTGGACAGCCCGAGTTCGATCGCTGGCGGTGGGCCGATTATTGGACGCCGGTGCGAGAAGTCGTCTATTTCAAGCGCAGGGTCTATGTGAAGGCCTTGCATGAACTCGGCAAGGTCTTGTTCCCCGAGGGTCTGCCGCCTTACCCCGAGTGGTGGTCGGAAGTCACGGCTTCCTTGCCGTCAAAAGGGCTTCGCGACGGCTAGGATCACGATGCCGATCAGCAGCACCGACGGCACCTCGTTGAAGCCACGGTACCATTTCGAACTGTGCGTATTGCGGCCCGCGGCGAAATCGCGCACGAGCTTGCGACAGTAGAGATGGTAGGCGATCAAGATTGCCACCAAGAAGAGCTTGGCGTGCAACCAATGCATCGACAGGTAGGCCGGAAAACCGACGATCATGAGGATGCCCAGGACCACGGTCGCGAGCGCGCCGATCGTCATGATCGCGTACAGGCGCCGCTCCATGACATCGAAACGGCGCAAGCTGATCTCGTCGGCCGCATCGGCGTGATATACGAACAGGCGCGGTAGGTAAAACAAGCCGGCGAACCAGGTGACCATCGCGACGACATGGAAGGCCTTTAGCCAGAGCATCGAAGATCCCTCGAGAAAGCCGCCAAAACCGCGATGATACAATCATCCACTCGCTCGCGGATATGAATAGCAGGGTGCCACACACATGAAGGATTCCTTCGGCAAATTGGTGGTTCGGTCGCACGCGCCCAAGCGGCGCGTGATTGCCGTGTCGCTGATCGCGCTGTCCGGCCTGTTGCTGCTCTACGGTGCCTTCGAGCTGGGTCGCTACGATGCGCATTTTCGCGTCATCGATTCGCTGCGGGGAGCTTTGTCGACGAGTGCGCGCATTCGCGCGCTGGAGGCCGAGAATGCGCAGCAGCGCACCGAACTCGAGGCCGCCGAGGTCGCGCGGCGCGTCGATCGTGAGGGCTACAAGCAAGTCGAGCAAAGTCTTGGCGACATGCAGAGCCAGATAGCGCGACTCAACCAGGATTTGGCGTTTTATCGCGGTCTCGTGCAGCCCGATTCCATCGTCACCGTGAAGGCGCAGCAGGTGCAAATCGTTCCCGAGGCGGCGCCCGGGCACTTCCGTCTGAAGTTCGTGTTGCTGCAGGCCGGCAAGCCCACGGCCTCGGTGAACGGTACGTTCACGATCACGCTGGACGGCTTGCAGCAAAACAAGCCGGTGACGCTAGACTTGACGCAGGTCTCGCCCAACGCCCGGCCGAGCCTGGCATACTCCTTCAAATATTTTCAGGACTATGACGTGCCGCTGCAGTTGCCGGCGGGGTTCGAGCCTACCCGGGTGGGTGTCGAGATCTTTTCCGGCAAAGGCGACAGTCACGGCTTTCGTCAGGCCTTCGTCTGGAAGGCGCAGGGTATGTCGGTTGAAACCGATGCGACCAACGGCACGCAGCCCAAAGGTATAGCAGATGTTCAAACGGAAACAGAGTAAGCCGGCCCAGATCCAGACGCTGATCGGAGCGAAGACGCGCATCGACGGCGATGTCGAATTCTCGGGCGGCCTGCACGTCGACGGGTACATCAATGGCAACGTCAGGGCCGAAGTCAGCCCGGGCGCGATCCTGTCGGTGAGCGAGCAAGGCTGTATCGAGGGATCTGTTGCGGTGGCGAGCGTGATCTTGAACGGCATCGTCAAGGGCGATATCGATGCCACCGAACGAGTCGAACTGGGTCCGAAAGCGCGCGTGCTCGGCAATGTTTATTACTCGATCATCGAAACCGCCATAGGCGCCCAAATCAACGGAAAACTGCTCCACAGGGGCAATTCGGCGCCACTGGCCGAGGATCCGGGTCCGCCGGCGGGTGCCCCGCTTTGATTGGGCGACGAGGCCCGAGTACAATACCGATATGAGCGCCACCATCATCGAACATGCCTCCGCCGAGCCCGCACCGCTGCCGAACGTGCTGGTATTTACTGATGCTGCCGCCGGTAAAGTCGGTGAGCTGATTCGTGAAGAGGCGAATCCGAACTTGAAGCTGCGCGTGTTCGTCTCCGGCGGCGGTTGTTCGGGATTTCAATACGGTTTCACCTTCGATGAGAAAATCGAGGAAGGCGATTTCTGCGTCGAGAATCGCGGCGTGCAGTTGCTGGTCGATCCCATGAGCGCGCAGTACCTGATGGGCGCCGAGATCGACTACAAGGAAGATTTGCAGGGCGCGCAATTCGTCATTCGCAATCCGAACGCCAAGACCACCTGCGGCTGCGGGTCCTCCTTCTCCGCCTAATAATGCTGGGCGTTTAGATGAGCGGCGGTCGTGTCGTGCCCGACGTGCTCGCCGCCGTCGATCTCGGCTCCAATAGCTTTCACATGGTCGTCGCGCGACACCAGCATGGCCAGTTGGTCATCCTGGATCGTTTGCGCGAAATGGTCCGCCTCGGCGCCGGCTTGAGCGACAGCGGCCGGCTCGATGAGGACGCCATGGCCCGTGCGCTGCGTTGTCTGGAGCGATTCGGTCAGCGTCTACGCGCCATGCGCGCCGACAGCGTGCGCGTCGTCGGTACCAACGCCCTGCGGCGCGCCAAGCGCAAACGCTGGTTTCTGGAGCGCGCCCGCGCGGCGCTCGGTCATCCCATCGAAATCATCTCCGGCCTCGAGGAGGCGCGCCTGATCTATTCCGGCGTCGCGCACACGAGCCCCATGAGCCCCGACAAGCGCCTCGTGATCGACATCGGCGGCGGCTCCACCGAACTCGTGATCGGCGAGGGATTCAATCCCTTGTTGCTCGAAAGCTTGTCGGTGGGCTGCGTCGGCTTGAGTGCGTTCGACGATGGCCGAATCACTGAAAAGCGCTTCGAGCGCGCGCGCACGGCGGTTCGCTTGGAACTGGAGCCGATCCATGAGGCGTATCGCAAGATGGGTTGGTTGCAGGTATTCGGCAGTTCCGGGACGGTGCGCGTGATCGGCGACGTCTTGCGCCGGCTTTATCCCGACGAACCACGCATCACGCTGCCCAATCTGCTCAAACTGGGGGAACACGCAATCGCCGCGGGGCATGTCGATGAGCTCGACCTGCTGGAGATCGATGCCGAGCGCGCACCCGTGTTTCCGGCAGGGCTCGCGATTCTCACGGAGCTGGTCGAAAACCTGAGCATCGATCGTGTGCGGGTCGCCGAGGGAGCGATGCGCGAGGGGCTCTTGTACGATCTCATGGGGCGCTTCACCGACGAAGACGCGCGCGTGCGCACCGTGCGCGCCATGGAAATGCGCTATCACGTCGATACTTTGCAGGCCGAGCGCGTCGAGGCGACGGCGGCCGCCTTGCTCGCGCAAGTGGAGTCGGAGTGGGGGCTCGAGGATCCTTTGGCGGAGGCGGCCTTGCGCTGGGCGGCGCGTTTGCACGAGACCGGGCTGGACATCGCACATTCCAAGTATCACCGCCATAGCGCTTATCTGCTCGAACATGCGGACATGCCGGGCTTCCCGCGCGAAGAACAATTGCTGCTGGCGGCGATGGTCGGGGCGCACCGCCGTCAGCTCTCGTTCGACGCGCTCGAGGATTTGTTACCGCCCTGGGATCGGCATGCAGAATTCCTGATCGTCTTGTTGCGTTTGTCCGTGCTGCTGCACCGAGGCCGCAGCCCCCAGCCGCTGCCCGAGGTGCTCTTGCGCGTCAAAGGCCGCAACCTCACGCTCGAGTTACCGCAGCGCTGGATGCGTGAACATCCGCTCACGCTCGAGGACTTGGAACAAGAAAGACAGTATTTGAAAGAGGTCGGCTTTCGCCTCAGCTTCGAGTAGCGGTACGTCGTCGAACGCACGCATTCCGATTCCGGGCGCCGTTTCGCTCAGGCCTCGTGCAGGCTGGAACGATCGTCGTAGAAGGCGAGCAGCGTCGTCTGCGCACAGACCTTGCTGTTCCCGGTCACGCGCTCATAGCGGCCGTCCGAGCCCAATTGCCAGGCCTGGACATCGTCGCGTAGATACAAACTCAAATCGTCGGCGACACGCGACTTCAATTCTGCGGCTTCCACGGGGAACGCCACCTCGACGCGCCGGAACAGATTCCGATCCATCCAGTCGGCGCTGCCGCAGTAAATTTCAGGCTCGCCGTCGTTGGCGAAGCTGTAGACGCGCGAATGTTCGAGAAACCGACCGATGATCGAGCGAACCCGGATGCGATCGGACACGCCGGCGATTCCGGGGCGCAGACAGCAAACGCCGCGCACGATCAAATCGATCTCGACGCCCGCCTGGGAAGCGCGATACAGGCTTTGAATGACGGTCGGCTCGGTCAAGGCGTTCAGCTTCGCGATGATGCGTGCGGGCTTGCCAGCGAGCGCATGTTCCGTTTCTCTCTCGATCTTGGCGACGATGGTCCGATGCAAACTGAACGGCGCATGCAGAAGCTTGCGCAGGCGTGGCACGCGCGTCAATCCCGTGAGCTGAAGGAAGATCTCGTGTATGTCCTCGCCGATCGCCTCGTCCGCAGTCATCAGTCCGTAGTCGGTGTACAGGCGTGCCGTGCGCGCGTGGTAGTTGCCCGTGCCGAGATGGCAATAGCGCCGCAGGCCGCCTTCCTCGCGGCGCACGACCATGACCAATTTCGCATGCGTCTTGAAGCCGAATACGCCGTACATCACGTGCGCACCGGCCTCCTGGAGTTTGGTTGCGATGTCGATGTTCGTTTCCTCATCGAAGCGCGCGCGCAGCTCGATGATCACGGTCACGTCCTTGCCGGCTTGGGCCGCTTCGGCCAGGGCGCCGACCAGCGTCGAATCGCTGCCGGCGCGGTACAGGGTTTGCTTGATGGCCAAGACTTGCGGGTCGGCGGCCGCCTGTTTGATGAAATCGGCGACCGGCGCGAAGCCTTGGTAGGGGTGGTGCAAGAGCACATCCCCGGCGCGTAAAGCCACGAAAATGTCGGCGCCGCCGCGCAGGCGCTCCGGCGTACTCGGTGTGAACGCCGCGTATTTCAGCTCGGCGATGTCGGCCAAATCGTAGAGGGCCATGAGGCGATTCAGGTTCACCGGCCCCGCGACGCGGTACAGATCGTCGCGCGTCAGCGCGAATTGATCGAGCAGATAGGTCAAAATCTCTTCCGGGCAGTTGTGCGCTGTTTCGAGCCGCACCGCATCGCCATAGCGCCGCGAGGCGAGTTCGCCCTCGACCGCTCGCAGCAGATCGTCGACTTCTTCCTGCTCGACGAACAGATCGCTGTTGCGGGTGACCCGGAACTGATAGCAGCCGCGCACGCTCATGCCCGCAAACAGCTTGGACACGAAGGCCTCGACGATCGTGCCGAGAAACACGAATTGCCGGCGGCCGAGTTCGTCCGGGAGCCTGATCAGCCGGGGTAGCGAGCGAGGCGCCTGCACGACGGCAAGACCGCTGTTGCGGCCGAAGCCGTCCTCGCCTTCGACGACGATCGCGAAATTCAAGCTCTTGTTCAGAATCTTCGGAAAAGGCCGTGCCGGGTCGAGTGCCAGGGGGCTCAAGACCGGTTCGACTTCGCGCGCGAAGTATTCCGCGAGCCACGCCGCTTGGGCGTCGGACCAGGATTCCGGCGAGAGAAACACCACTCCGTACTCGGCGAGCGCCGGCATCAAAACTTCGTTGAGCAGTCGGTACTGTTCGTCGACCAGCAGTGTCGCCCTCGCGCTGATGGCCTTCAGCTGCTCTTGCGGCGACAAACCGTCCGGGCCCGACTGGGTCGCGCCCGCCTCGACCATCTCTTTGAGACTAGCGCCACGGATTTCGAAGAACTCATCGAGGTTCGCGCACGAGATGCACAGGAACTTGACGCGTTCGAGCAGCGGTACGGAAGCGTCCCGCGCCTGTTCCAACACGCGCTGGTTGAACTCCAGGAAGGACAGCTCGCGATTGATGTATAGCTGGGGCGCCTGCAGGTTTGTATCGCTCATGGTCACAGATTGGGGAGCCTGCATGACAGTTTAATGAAATCCGCTCGTTCGATAGATGCCGCCGAGTATCCGCGGCCCGACAGCGCCCGTGACCGTCGGAACATTCGAGGCGAGACCGGCCAGGGTGCGATAGGCGAACCAGGCAAAGGCAATCGCCTCGACATAATCCGGGTCCAGCCCCAACGCCGTCGTCGTCGCCACGCGAGAGGGATGGCAGAGCCGCGCCAGCGCGCGCAGCAGAGCGGCATTATGCGCGCCACCGCCGCAGACGTAGAGGGCCGCCTTCGGCGCATGACGACGCGCGGCATCGGCGATCGTGGTCGCCGTATAGTCGAGCAGGGTCGCTTGGACATCTTGCGGTTTGCCGCTGTAGCCGGTCAGCTTGCGGTCCAACCACGCGATATTGAACAGCTCCCGGCCCGTGCTCTTGGGCGGTGCGAGTTCCAGGAACGGCTCGCTCAGCAGCTCGCGGAGGAGCGCTTGGTCACAGCGTCCGGTCGTCGCCCAGGCGCCATCGAGGTCGAAATCCGTCTGCCGGTGGCGCGCAATCCACGCATCCAGCAGCCGATTACCCGGACCCGTGTCGAATCCGAGCACCGGCTTACCATGGAGCAGCACGGTGATATTCGAGATGCCGCCTACATTGACGATCACGCGCTCCTCGTCGGCACTGCGGAAGACATGATCGTGAAACGCGGGCACGAGGGGTGCTCCCTGACCGCCCGCCGCCACGTCGCGGCGACGCAAGTCGCCCACGACCGTGAGTCCCGTGAGTTCGGCGATCGTGTTCGGATCCCCGATCTGCCACGTGAACGGCGTCGGCAGATCGACACGGTGGCGCAGAGTCTGGCCGTGACTGCCGATCGCAGTGACGCGCGCCGCGTCGATGCCGCTCGATTGCAGTAGATTCAGAGCGGCCGCGGCGAATGCGCGTGCGACCTCGACGTCGATCTGCCCGACCTCATCCAGAGATACGCGGTCCGGGTGCTCCAACAGTGCGGCGACGCGCCGTTTCAAATTCGCATCGAAGCCGGTCGCGCTGGCCGCCAACACGGTCAGCGGCGCCGTGTCGAAATCGACCAAGGCTGCGTCGATCGCATCCATGCTGGTTCCCGAGATGAGGCCGAGGTACAAGCCCATATGCCCGCGAGGCTGGAATCAATTCGCGGCGATGGGTGCGCGCGAATCGCCATCGTTGGGCGCCACCGTCGGGTTGCCACCCACGGCAAGATTGGCGGCGGCGGCGGGCGCCTTGGGCGGTTCCAGGCGCGCGAGCAGCGGTGCCGCGCTCGCGAGAAATTTGCGCAGGGACTCGGCGCGCAGAGGTTCTGCCCCCGGCAGATGCACGGTCTGCGGATTCTGATGCACGCCGTTGACCAGGTACTCGTAATGCAAATGCGGCCCGGTCGCGAGACCGGTCATGCCGACATAGCCGATGACCTCGCCCTGCTGGACGTGTGCGCCGACGCGCAGGCGGCTCGCAAACCTCGACATATGGCCGTAGAGCGTCGAGACACTATTGCTGTGGGCCAGGACGATCGCGTTGCCATAGCCGCCGCGGCGTCCCTCGAAACTCACGCGACCATCGCCCGAGGCATGCACGGGCGTTCCGGTCGGCGCCGCATAATCGGTGCCCATATGACCGCGGATGCGCTGCAAAATCGGATGGAAGCGATGCGGATTGAAGACCGAGCTGACGCGCGTGAAGGCGACCGGCGCGCGCAAGAACGCCTTGCGCATCGGCAGACCGTTGGGGGTGTAATAACTGACTTGCCCGCTGTCCGATTTGAAACGGACCGCGCGATACACCTTGCCGTTGTTTACGAATTCGGCGGCGAGCAACGCGCCGTCGTGCAAATAAACGCCGTTCTGATAGATCTGTTCGTAGACGGCCGTAAAGCGATCGCCTTCGCGAATATCCAGGACGAAATCGATGTCCCAGGCAAAAACGTCGGCGAGTTTCACCGCGATGAGGTCGGATATGTCGGCCGATTCGGCCGCTTGGAACAATGAGGAGTCGATGACCGCGCTCGCGGTGCGCACGCGCACCTCGACCGGGTTGTCGATCATCTGTGCGGCAAAACCTTCGTCTTGACGCACGACTTTGAGCGTTTGCGTTTCGCTGACTTTGCGCGACAACTCTTGAATCTCACCGGCCGTGTGCGTGACTTTGATCGCGTCGCCCGGCTTCAAGAAATCGATGCTTTGCCGGATCCCCGGCAAGTTTCTAATGGCCGCGAGATCGGCCTTGTCCAAGGCCAAGCGACTAAAGATGGAGTCCAAGGTGTCGTTGCGGCCGACGACGATGGTCGCGACCACGCTGGCCTGCTGTGCGGCGGCGGGGCGTTGCGCGGCAAGGGCTGCTGAGGCTTCGTTGGGCGCGGCCCCTTGGTCGCGCCCCGCCGCAGTCAGCGCACTGAACGCAGGACCCGAGGCCTGTGCGTCGGTCTGCGGATAGATCAGCGGAGCTGGTGCGTCATCAGCCGTGGTCGGCTTGTCGCGCGCGGCATGCCACACCAGCAGGGCTGCGCTAGCGGCCGCAGCAATCGGAGCGAGACGCCTCATCAATTGTTTCGCCCGGTCCGTTAGCCGGCGGGCTGTCGAGTTTTCGCGGGGCACCCGGACTTCCTGAGGACGAGCAATTGCTAAAGGTATCCGGCGCCCGCTGCGCGGTCAACCCGCGGGGGTAAATTGGCCTACGAGGCCGTCAGCTGCGTGCGCAAGCAATCAAGCGGCGCGGCAGGCCTTGTCTTGGGACCGAGGGGCGGTTCGCTCGCCGCGGCCGAGCGCATATTCGTCGCGATAATATTCAGCGTAGGCGCCGACGTATCCCTCGTATTGCGCAAAAGGCAGTCGTGCCAGGGCCGAACGCAGCAAACCGCCGATCCCAGCGGTCACGCCTGCGGCGACTCTTTGCGAGTCCTTCGGGACGATCGATTTTGGGACATGCATCACACTCTCTCCTTGGCAGACATTCTCCGGCGGGGACTGCCCCGCGATCAGCAGAATGGGGGCGGTACCTGCGGCAGACAAACGACAACTTCTCAGCGCTTGGAGAATTTTTTTCATCTCGCCAAGCCGGGGCCCCGGCGGCGCGAAATCGATGGTTTTCAACCCCTTGAATGCGCTTTCAGCCGTGAAATTTGTGATAGATTCCCGAAAGCTAGGTGCAACAAAAATTATGGATTTCGTCCAATCGGGGTGGGCGAACGTCCTGGGACGGCAATGACGACAACCACGCAGCGTTTGACCGTGGGCGAGAAGATCGGCTATGGCTTCGGCGATCTTGCCTCCAACCTGTTCTGGCAGATGTTTGCGATCTTCATCGCCAAGTTCTATACCGACGTCTTCCTCATCAGTGCTGCCGCGATGGGCACCATGATCTTGGTGTCCCGCGTCGGTGACGCGATCATCGATCCGCTGATCGGCACGATCGCCGATCGTACCAACACGCGCTGGGGACACTTCCGCCCCTACCTGCTCTGGATGGCCATTCCGATGGCCGTCACCGCGATCTTGACGTTCACGACGCCGAATTTCGGCGAACGCGGCAAATTGATTTACGCCTACGTCACCTTGAGCAGCATGATGCTCGCGTACTCGGCGATCAACATTCCGTACTCGGCCTTGCTCGGCGTGCTCACGCCGAACTCCGCGGACCGCACCAGCGCCTCTTCGTATCGCTTCGTCATGGCCTTTTTGCCGGTGTTCATCATCGTCTATACGGCGATTCCCCTGGCACGCTACTTCGGCGGCAGCGACAACTCGCCACATGGTTGGCAGATGGCCATGGTGGTGTACGCGAGTATCGCGGTCGTGCTGTTCTTCGTCACGTTCGCGATGACGCGCGAGCGCGTGCATCCGCCACCGAGGCAGAAGACATCGCTTTCCCGCGATCTTTCCGACCTGTTCAACAACCGACCCTGGGTCATCCTCTGCATCGTCGGAATATGTGCCCTGACGTGCGGGAACATCCGCAGCACGGTGCTAGTCTATTACTTCGACTATGTCGTCCCGGGCGGCAAAAGCTATTTCAGCGCCGTGCTGAGCACCGGCGCGTTCGCGTTCATCCTCGGGGTCATGGTCAGTTCGCCGCTCTCGAAGCGCTTCGGGAAGAAAAATTTCTACATGGCGTCGATGTCGCTCTCGGCGGCGACCACAGCCGCGTTCTACTTCGTACCACCGGCGAATATCCCCCTGGTCTGGACCGCACACGCGTTGATCAGTTTCTTCACGGCCCCGACCGCGCCCCTGGTCTGGGCGATGTATGCCGATACGGCCGACTACTCCGAGTGGCGGTCGGGCCGGCGTGCGACCGGTCTGATCTTCTCGGCCGCCTCGTTTTCTCAAAAGCTCGGCTGGGCCATCGGCGGAGGCGGTGCGGGCTGGTTGCTTGCGTATTTTGGCTACATGCCGAACGTCGCTCAGGCGCCACGCACCGTCAACGGCATTCTCTTGATGGTGAGCGTGATCCCGGCAGTGGCGGCGCTCATCGCGATCGCCGCGCTCTGGTTCTATGATCTCAGTGATCGGCAGGTGGGATTGATCGCCGATGAACTCAAGGCGCGGCGGGCCGCCGAGGCGACCGCGAGCGCCTGACCCTTGCGCCGCGGGTCATCGACCTGAGGTCACGGTCCCAGTGTCACTGGCCGCGGGCCAGCGAGTGCGGCGCGACGTCGAGGGTCTTGCCGGTCGAGAATCGCACGGTGATCGCCGCGTCGCGTGCGTTGTAGGCCAGATACGTCAGCGCACCACTCGTGCTCTTGAATACCGAGTAGAGCGGCGTATCAGCGGTCACGCTGAAGTCCGGCACGCCCATTTCTTTGAGACTCAAGATCCAGAAAAGCGTGTGCGAACGCGTCTCGCCGTTCTCCACGCTGCCCTGTTTGTTCCACCGGGCCAAGGCGGCATCGGCGTCGGCCAGGGCAAGATACGAAGCGAGCACATCCTGCCAAATGTCCTTGGGCGTGCCGTCGCTGACGCCGTGGGCCGCGTATTGACTCTCCGCCGCGGGCAGCCCTGCAAACATGTTGCGTATATAGGCGGGGTCGGCGCCCAAATACAAGGACGCCGCCGTGAACGGCACGAGGTTGATGCCGAAGATTTGATGTGGCTCGACGGTCCACCAGGTGTTGTACGCATATTTGTCACCGAACACCTGGCTCGCGAACGGCTTGCCGAACTCCGGTGCAAGCACCTCGTGTTTGAGATCGAACCAATAGGTCTGCACGGCGGCGACCTCGGTGGTATAGAGATAGACGCCGAGATCGCGGATCCGGTCGTTGCCGGTTGCTTCGCCCCAAAGGATGAGGCCGGCCCAGGCGTTGATGGCTTCCGAGGAGGACTCTTGATTGTTCCCGTCGTCGGAGTCGGCGTCGCCCGATGCCCATGAATGCCCTTCGTAGGTATCGAAGTTGCGCAGGAAGGGGAAGTCCGGGCGACCGCGCTCGTCGGTCGCGATGTCGGCAATTAGTTTGCCGACCATGGCACCCCATTGCGTGTCCGAGGCCCAGTGCGGATCGCGCAGCGCTACTTGCGCGGCCGCCATGATCCAGTAGCCGTAATGAAAGTGGTGGTCGTTCATGTGCGTGACGCTGTTGTACTCCTCGGGAAAGCCCAGGAAGGAACCGATCGCAGCGTCCTGCACGAAGTAGGTGGAGCTCTTGCCGTCGAACCATGACTCCATGCGGCTCTTTATTTCGGCGAGCAACTTGTCGCGCATCGAGTCCTTGCCTTCGGCCTCGGCGACACCCATCAATTGCGCCGCCGTGCCCAGCCCTTTGCCGACCCAGTACGTGCCGTTGCCGTTGTTCTTGTGATAGAACCCGGATGACTTGGCGAAGTCGCCCACCAGCAGGCTGTCGACGGCGGCGCGATGCGCCGGATCTTGGAGTCCGGGCCAATCCGGCAGGATGCCGTGATAAACCCGCTCGTCGGTGAAGCGATTCGCCGCAATGAGCCGGATTCTGCCGCGCACAGTTTCATAGTGATAGGTCGACGCCAGCGGCGCGGACAGCGCGTCCCATTGATGTGGGTACAGGCCCATGAAGGTCGTGAGCCCGGAGCCTTCTTTGGCCACGGTGTCGACTTGATACGTCGTCTGTACACTGCTCGTCTTAGGATCGTAAGACCACTGCGCGTGCGTTGCCGTCGGGAATGCGTAGGCCACGCCGAGAAAGTCTTTCAGCGTGGCTGCTTGGTCATCCGGCAGTCCCGCGACCGAAAAGTAACGCTGCTGCGCGGGCAAATGCAGCACGAGCGACGACGAATCGCTCCAATCCCAGGTCGCGCCGGTCGGCGCAAAAACGGCATAGGGATGACCGCCGATGCTGAATGAGGCGACGCGTGGGTCGTTACCACCGCTGCGCGGGTCGGCAAGAATGGCGATCGTACCGGCAAGCGAGAAGCGCACGTCGCCGGCGCTGATCTCGTAATAACTGAAGGGGCTGCCGTGCAGAATCGTCGCCGTCAGGGATTCTGTCGGACTTGCCGCCATTCGGATTTGCGCCAGCCAATCGGAATAATCCGATAGTCGCGCATCCTGTGCCTTCCATGCCGTTGCGCTGATCGTCATCGCGGCCAGGTGCGGATAGCGCACCTCGCGCTGGCCGGTCTCTTGCACGCTCACGTGACGTTCCGGCGTGCCGATCTCGAACCCTTCTGGACCCGCGCGGTAACTCAGCGGCTGGGCGAACAGAGGGCGGGACCACCGATTGAAGATGACCGAGGTATACCATTGGTTCGTGGGTGCCGCGCGACCGAGCGCATCCCCGGTCCGGTAACTCGGGTTTGGCGGTGTGCCGCCGCCGAACAGACCGCCGCGCGTTTTCGTGCCGTAGGCGCCGAGCCCGGCGCTCGTGGTATCGGCGGCCTGCGAGACGCCGATGGCCAAACCGGCAAGCAGACCCAGGAGCGCTGCCGCTCGTCGCCTGCCGGGTCTTTTGTGCAATCTTGACTCGACTATAGCGACCATTGAAAGCCCCTCGCGGTCTAGAAGTCGACGTTGGCGCCGATCGTTAACTGATTCCCGGACTTGCTCACGCGTGGATCGACGCCGCCATCGGCGAAGTTATTGGGCATGCTCAGCGGTGCCGGCCCTTGGCGGCTGAACATGGTACGGTGCAGACCCCCATAGATCTCGAGGTTCCGATACAGCTCGGGAACCTTGCGATAGGCGCCGAGATTCAAGAACGTCGCGGTATTGCTCTGCCCGAATTCGGTCGGCGTCCTGGTATAGGCCTTGTTGAAATGCACGCCGCCGAACGTGTAGGTGTAGAGCCCGTGCGAATACGCCACGCCGCTCATGACGTCCCACTCGACGGCATGATGACGCAAACCGTCGCTCGCGTAGTTGAATCCCGCCTGGTCGTAGAAGCAGCCCGTGAATGTCGTGCCGTCGGGTCCCGGACCGGTGCCGTAATCGCATTGTTGCTGCTGCCCCGACCATTCATTGCGCTTCAAGCCGTAGCTCAAGCGCCAGGCCGGGTTCACCCAGTAGTTACCCTCGAAGATCGTCACGTTTTCGGTCGGGTCCTGGTAGCCCGGCGCTGCCTCGGCCGTCGTGTTCGGGCTGCCGATCGCACCCGTGAACGCGCCTTTGGTGAACGAACTCTGCAGGCCGCCACGACTTTGCTGATAGATCAGCTCGATCAAGTTCTTCGTGTTCGAGAACTGAATGAACACCTCACCCAACTGCGGTGTCGGCGGCAGGTAGAAATACTGGTAGTTGTTGGTCGTGACCGTCGCGATCAGGGTGTCGTAGTTGATCGGCAATTGCCGGTTGGCGGTCGCATAGGTGGCTTCAAAGGTAAATTTGCCGAAGGAGAATTCGAATTCCTTGGTGGTATAGCGCACGGCCTTCTTGAACACGCCATAACCGGCGCCGGACTCGGCCCAGGGGCTCGAAAGTCCCAACGGATAGGCAAAGGAATCGGCGCGCGTCCAAGATCGCGACGACAGCGTGCCCGCCTTGAGTGCGCCGTAAGTGGGGTGCGAAATACCCAAGTAACCGTCGATCAAATATTGATCGTAGATGTCAGCCGCGTTGTTGCGTTCGCGACCGCTCGCCTTGGCTTCGATCTTAAACGCGTTGTCGAACTCATGGCTCAGGCCCAGCGTCAGCATCACGAGGCCCAGGTTGCTCGACCGAGTCGCCGGTTGTTCGGCTTGGTTCAAGGCGGGGCCATCGCCCTGGGGCCCCAGCACGCCGCGCGGATCGAAGGGCGAGGGGTTGACGACGCCGTTGACGCAGTTATCGCAAACCGTGAATTCCTCTTTCGCGAAGCCCGACACCTCGAGCGGACCGAATTGTGCAGCAGAGGCCGGCAGGGCGAGCAGGGCGCCTGCCACCGCGAGCGATAGACTCAAGAAATTGGCTTTCACGGCAGTCTCCCGAAACAAATCAGTTGTTCTTTGAGCAAACAGCGGCGCGCGGTTCAATGGTAGTAACCCGCGCCGACATAGGCCGCCTGGTCCGGCGTGCAAGCCGCCTCGCTCGGAAACCCGCACAGGGCCGCGAGCGGAGTGCGGCTGACGTTCCAGAGGCCCCAGCCGTCATCGGTGCCCTTCCACGGTTCGTCGAAGGCCTCGAAGTAGAAAATATTCACGGGGGCGCCCACGCCGGTCCAAGTGCGCAGCAAGTCGTAATACCACTTCGCGTTGATCGGGTTCGCGATCGCCGGGTTCGTGACCTGCTCGATCGGGGCGCTCAAATTGGTCGGCGTGGCCTTCCAACCGGTCTCACCGACCGTGATCGGCAGCGAGGCGGCAATCGTCGTGGTCACGCCGGCGCCGTTCTTGTACGAATAGCTCGCGACTTTTTGATAAGAAGCCTGCGCCTGCGCGAGCGAGGCTTCCATCATCGCCATCGCACGCGCGGACCCCGCCGCCACGGATTCCTGCTGCCAATTCCAGAGACCGGTGTCCGAGAACGGGTAGAAATGGATCGAGACATAGTCGATGTTGCGCAAGACAGTGTCCGGCGCATAGTTCGCGCCCGCGTCGTCGCCGGCATAGAACGTGTAGTCGTCATCGGCGGTCACCGGCTGCTTCACCGCATTGCGAACCTGTTGCACATAGCTCACGAGGCAGGTGATCGGCAAATTCCCGGCAAACGAGGTTTCGTTGCCGACGCTGACCGCCACCACGTTTGAATAGGTATTGGCCATCAAGATGCCGGTCGCGATCTCGGTCTGATTGACCGTGTCGACGCAGCTGCTCGGCGCGCCCTCCAGATAGATGCCGGCCTGAAACTTCAGGCTGGGTGTGTTGGCGAGCGCCAGCTTGAGGATGTTCACGTCGACGGCGTCTGCACCGAACAAGCGGATCAAGTTGTAGCCCGCTGCTTGCATGAGCTGGAGATCCTGGATGATGTCGGCGTCGCTCGGCACTTCGCCGGCATTCGGGCCACCCGCGCGATACGGGCTGTAGGCGACGGCGCGCCCGGTCGTGAAGATCGTGGGCAAGCTGCGCAGAGTAAACGCCTGACAGGTGACCGCCACATTGGTCACGTTTGCCGTCGCGGTGCCGGAACCGTTGCTGACGGAGCAAGTTTCGCCGTTCGTGGGCTGGGTCAGGACCGTGACGCTATACGCGCCCCCGCTCGCGACGTCGGCCGCGAAGGTAAACGGTCCATTGGCCGAGACGGTCAGATTGTTGGCGCCGTTGTTCTGCAGCACGAGCGATCCGTTGCTGAGCCCCGACACGGTGCCGCCGATCGACGGCGTCAGGGCGCAGCTGACCCCGATGTTCGTCACGTTCGATGTTGAGGTACCGGACGCATTGGTGAGCGTACAGGTCTGTCCCGCAGGTTGTGCGGCGATAGCAACGTTGTAGCTTGCACCGCTCGCGAGTTCCAGCGCAAAGGTAAACGCCCCGTTCTTGGTAATCGTCAAGGGATCCGAGTCGTTGTCGTTGAGCGTGAGCGTGCCAGTCAGACCGGTCACCGTGCCCCCGATCGTGATGTTGACCGGCGTCGACGACCAGTTTTGGTTCTGGCCGCAGGCGCCCAGCATGAGGCTGGCCCCCGCGATGGTCAGTCGTCTAATCCAGGCGCGCGCTGCACGATGCTCTCGAATATTCATGACTTGTTGCCCTGCTGAAGGTTGCGATGCGCGCGCCGTCGTGGCGCGCCTGAGCCGCGCCGCCGTCCCTCGGGGCGAATGGCGCGCACGCGCACGCGAACGCGCCGGCCCGGCATAGCGGCTGGAAATGACGTATCCGTCGAATTCATTGACATGCCCCCCGTATCCGCCGTGGGTCACGAAGCCTGCAGGAGGCTGTCGCGATCATCGGTGCGCTTGCTTGATGTCTGTTTCTACCTGCTCGTCATCGATCCGGCACCAGCCCTGAGCGACTCCGACGGCGGTTAGCCGTGATTGTTTTGAAAGCGCTTGCAGAACTTAACGAACTACCGCCACCCTTGTCAATCGCCTTAACTTTCGGTAGTGATGCACACGCACAAGATGGGGGACACGGAGTCACGAATATTATGGTGAAGACGCGCGCGCCACGACCGGCCGGCCAACAACGGCGCGGGCGCGAAGATCTCGACCCGGTCGTGACGCTGGAGATGGTTGCCAAGGAAGCCGGCGTGAGTTCCAGCACGGTATCGCGCATTTTGAACGGCACGGCCCGCGTCCGCGACTCCAAGGCGCGCGCCGTCCAAGCTGCGATCGCGAAACTCCAGTTCCTGCCGAATCCCGTGGCGCAATCGCTCGCGCGCGGCAAGTCGATGAGTGTCGGCGTAGTCACCCAGGCGATTGCGAGTCCGTTCTATGCGGAAGCGCTGGCTGCCATCGAGACGGGTCTGTTGCGCGCGAATTACTCGCCGTTGTTCGTTAGTGGTCACTGGCGTGAGACGGACGAGCGCCGCTGCGTCGAACATCTGCTCAATCGACGCGTCGAGGGGATCATTCTGCTGACGAGCTGTCTACCCGATCAGGAACTCGTCCGGCTCGCGCGCCGCGTTCCGCTGATTCTCACCGGGCGGCACGTCGAGGGGGCGCACATCGTGAGCCTGGATTATGACAATACGCAGAGTGCCCGGCTCGCGACCGAGTATCTGATCGGTCAAGGCCACCGGCGCATTGCTTTCATCGCGGGACCTGAAAGTCGCCCGGACGCGTTGCAACGGTTTAGCGGCTACAAAGAGGCATTGGCGAACAAGAAGATCCCGTTCAACCCCAAGCTGGTGGCCTCCGGTGACTATTACGATGCCGGCGGCTTTGCGGGCATGAATCGTCTCTTGAATACGGGCGGCGAGTTTACCGCAGTGTTTGCCGCCAACGACCAAAGTGCCTACGGTGCCATGCTCGCGTTGCATCGGCGCGGCTTGAAAGTGCCGCAAGACGTGTCGGTCGTCGGCTTCGACGACCTACCCCAGTCGGCGTTTACGATCCCGCCTTTGACCACCGTGCATCGTTCCATCGATGAAGTCGGGCATGGTGCCGCCGAGGCAATGATCGATTTGATCGAGGGCCGCGAGCCGGTGATCAAGGCGTCTTCGGCAACGCTCGCGATTCGCGAATCGACACGCGCGCTGCACGACTGAACGGTGGTTGCAGCGCGCCAGGCGCCGACCGCAAGCGGCGCACGCCGCTCACTCGCTTGTCCGGAATCCCAGCGTCGCGATGAAACGTTGAAACGCGGGGTGCCAGGCCTCGGCATTACGATTGAAGATGTAATGGCCATTGTTCTTGTCGGCCGGCAGCAGCACGAATTCGCCGTTACCGCCGGCCTCCTTGAACGCGGCGAACCATTGTTGTGGGTAGTTCGTGCCCCAGAGCCGATCGTTGGCGCTGTAGAGCCATAGCGAGGGCAGGCGACTATTGGCGCCGTAGTCTGCGAAGCTGGCGCGCATGCGGTCGGCGCCGCACGGCTGTTCGGGTCGATGCAGCGAATCGCCACCGTCGCCGCCCGCGACATTGATCACGCCGACCACGCCCGGCAAGCGTGCGGCGGCCGAAGCGAGTGCGACCAGTCCGCCAAAAGACTCGCCGACGATCAGGCCGCGATGCGCATCGACATAAGGTAGCGACGCCGCGAACTCAAGTAATGCGCGGGTCTGTTGGACTGCCGGTGCGATGCCGGCCGCAAAGTGCTTGTCGGCGCAGTCACCCGTGAATTCGAGATCGGGTCCTGCGGCGCTGCCGTAACCCGCGCGTAGCGGAATCAGCACGATGAAACCATGTGCCGCGAAGTAGCGCGCATTGGCCGGATAGATCGGTAGCGCGAGCCGACCGCGCTCCGCCGCGTCGCCTGCGCGGCCGTGTTCCAGCACCAAGAAGGGATGGCGCCCAGGGCGGTCCGCGCGCACGATCGACACGGCGATTTGACGCGCCCCGGATTTTATCGGCGCGTTTCCGGTTACGCCGGCAAGGTCCGGCATCTCCATCATCAGCGTCTCGCTGATGATGGACGCGCTCGGCAAGACCACAGCACTTGCACCGGCCGTCTGCATTGCTTGCGCAAACCCAGACGCGCTCACGAGGAGCAGCCATACGGCAACCATGAACGAGGGCCGACGGTAGACATAAGGCGGCAAGTGCATGCTTCCAATGGTATCGTGTCGCGGAATGGTGCGTCGCAACCAGGGCTGTCGTCGATGGTTGCGCTTGACAAGAAGCTGGCGCACAGCGCTAAATATTTTTTATGAAAGCGCTTTCTTAGCGCTGCATAAAGTGGGGAGGCGCGAGTGCCAAGCGCGGGTTAAATGCGTACCGCACTCAGCGACTAATAACGGCTTTTGAATTTTCGAGGAGCACTCGATGACGACCTCAACTGTGTCGAAGCGTTCGCACGGCGCGCTCAAGTTCGCGGCAACTCTCGTGGGTATCGCGGCGCTCGCGGCCTGCGATGGGGGCGGTGTCACGAATTCTGTGCCGCCAGGCGGCAGCAGCAGCGGCAGCAGCAGCGGCGGAAGCAGCGGCAGCAGCAGTGGTAGCAGCAGCGGCGGCGGCGGCGGCACGGTGACTCAATCGCCGTACCTGCTGTACGCATCCAATTACGTAGTATTCCCCGCCGGTGAGGTCAACGGGTCCTTTCTCGCTTCGGTGCAAGGGGGCAATCTTTACACGGGTTCATCCGCGACGGTTGTTTACGGCAATTATTCCGCGCCGCAGGCGACCATCAGCGCCACGCAGTTTTACAACATCCAATATCAATGGACGGTTGCGGGCGGCAGCGCTCTCGACTATGCCTACGTCTCCGTATTGCCGCCGGCATCCGGGCAGACCTTCTCGAGCCTGACCCCGTTCGATATCAGCCAGTCCGGGAATCTGTTGATTCAGATGGGCAACACCTACACACAGAGCGACAACCCGTCGGGAATCGGCGGCAACGCCACGGTTTTCACCGTCGTGCTCGACAATGACACTTCCTCGGCCCAAAACGGTTCGGGCTCGACGGCGACGTGTTCGTACAATCAAACCTTGGTGACGGTCGGTCGCAACAGCACGACCGGAACCGCCACGCCGCTCGGCGTGTTCAATTACGAAATTCCGCTGAGTTCCTTCACGACCTGCTCGAAGGGTTCGATTGCGACGCTGCAGTCCACGGGCGTGACCTCGGTCGCCGTGCGCATCAGCGGCGATCAAAACCCGAATCTCAAGGTCAATGAGCTCGACACGATCGCCGTGGGTTACATAGGGTTTACGATGTGAGGAGTCACGGCGGCGGATGAACCATTCTGAGGTCTTGCAGGCGGTTCCATCGAATTCCGACGCGCAACGAAGCCCAGTCCTAAAGCGGTTGGCGCAACGCTTTCCCGCCGATTTCGTGTGGGGAGTTGCCACGAGCGCTTACCAAATCGAGGGCGCCGCCCGCGAGGATGGGCGTGCGGATTCGATTTGGGACGAGTTTTGTCGGCGTCCGGGCGCAATCCGCGACGGTAGCAATGGCGAGCGCGCCTGCGATCATTACCATCGCTTCGAAGCGGACTTGGATCTGGTCGCGAACCTTGGGATCACGTCCTACCGTTTCTCGATTTCCTGGCCGCGGGTCCAGCCTCTGGGGCGCGGTGCGTGGAACGAACCAGGATTTGCGTTCTACGAGCGCTTGCTCGCGGGACTGCAGCGCCGCGGGATTGCCGCGCACATCACGCTCTACCACTGGGACTTGCCGCTGGCCTTGCAGACGCAGGGCGGCTGGGCGAATCGCGCGACGGTCGAGGCGTTCAGGGACTATGCAGTCGAAGTCGGGCGACGTTTTGGCGATCGCGCCGCATCGATCGCCACCCACAACGAGCCCTGGGTGGTCGCCATTCTGGGCCATGAACTGGGGACCTTCGCACCCGGTGAGAAGAGTCGACGCGTCGCGATGCAGGTCGCGCACCATCTCTTGTTGAGCCACGGCATGGCGGTCCAGGCACTGCGCAGCGCGGGCTGCAAAGCGCCACTCGGCATCGTTTTGAACCAGGCGCCTATTTATCCGGCTACGGATTCCGAGTCCGATCGGTCCAAGGCGCGCCTCGAAGACGGCCTGCTGGTGCGCTGGTATATGGATCCCTTGCTGTTTGGACGCTATCCCGAGGATGTTCTCGCGCATCTGGGCGACGATGCCCCGTCCGTCGCGGACGGCGACCTCGACATCATTCACCAGCCGCTGGATTTTCTCGGGATCAATTACTACACGCGCAATATCGCGGTAACGGGACAGGAAAAGACCGATTCGTGGCCGAGCCGTCCCGTCACCGACATGGGTTGGGAAGTGTTTCCGGGCGGTCTCTCGGAACTGCTGTCACGCCTGCATCGCGACTACCCCCTGCCGCCGATCTACATCATGGAGAATGGCGCCGCCTACAAGGATCATCCGGTTGGCGGCCGTGTCGTCGATTTGGAGCGCATCAGCTATTTGGAATCGCATATCGGCGCGCTCGCCGATGCGATCGAACAAGGCGTCGAGGTGCACGGCTATTTCGTTTGGAGCCTGCTCGACAACTTCGAATGGGCGGATGGCTATTCGAAGCGCTTCGGGATCATTTACGTCGATTACCAGACCGAGCGTCGCATCGTCAAAGACAGCGGCCATTGGTACCGTGATTTTCTGCGCAGCCGATGAGTACCGATGAGGCGTGTGAATGACGCAGGATTCCCAATGGAAGCTCGTATGGAGCGATGAGTTCGAGGGCACGCAACTCGACCCAGCGAAATGGGACACCGATCTCGGCAACGGGTTCTTCGATTACCGCGTCAATGCCTGGGTGCCCGGATGGGGCAACGAGGAATTACAGTACTACACGCGCGAGCCGGAGAATGTTCGCGTGCGCGATGGATTTCTGACCATTCGAGCGCTCAAGGAACCCTTGCTCGGTTGTGGCTACACCTCCGGTCGCGTCAAGACACGGCGCCGCGACGGCACGCCGCTGTTCAATCAGCGCTATGGCAAGTTCGAGTTCCGCGCCAAGGTTCCACATGGCAAAGGTCTTTGGCCCGCGATCTGGTTGCTGCCCCAGGAGGATGTCTACGGGGCATGGGCAGCCTCCGGCGAGATCGACGTCATGGAAATCCTCGGCGATCGGCCACAGGAATATCTCGCGAGCGTGCATTTCGGCTCGACGTTTCCCAAGCGCACCCTGGTTACGCACAAGCACCCTTTTCCGAATGGCGGCACGGTCGCCGATTGGCATGTGTATGCGGTCGAATGGGAGCCTGGAGAGATCCGCTGGTCCGTCGATGGCTTGGACTGGGCCACGCAGAACTTCTGGTGGAGTTGCGGCGCGCTGCGCAAGGGTCAGGGCATCGAGGCGCGCCGTGCGTCCGACCTCAATCCCTGGCCGGCGCCCTTCGATCAGGCGTTTTATATCGTCATGAATGTCGCCGTGGGCGGCAATTTCTCCGGACTGCCGAACGCCGAAACCGCCTTCCCCGCCGAACTCGTTGTCGACTATGTGCGCGTCTATGAGCGGGCCGGCGGGTACGCGGAGCCGCGACCCCGCGGCGCGGGTCGATTACCGTTCGAGCGCAGGCGGACGCGGAAAAAGGCTGTGCCGAAGCGCGCGAAGACCGCGAAGCGGCGCAGCCGCTAGGTTCGTTATCGTATGTCGAAAATCAACCGCGATCAGCGACTCTCGCAACCGGTGGGAACGGCTCCCGGAGGCAGGCAGCTCGACCCGGAAGCCTCTTTCGAGTCCGGGCCTGACCCGACTTCGCCCGCCGCTGCTGCGCCCGTCAGTTCTGCGCCGCGCGTGCCCGGTGAGGCGAACGCGCCGCCCACCACTGAGATCGAGCTGCTTGCCGCGCAAGTGCGCGACGTGCTGCGCAAGGGCGTCCATGGCCTTTGCTTCAGTCCATATCTCGAAGGTCAGGCGCCGGGAGTGACCGTGAGCGCTGCGCAGATTCGTGCCCGGCTCGAGATCATTCGTCCTCACACGCGTTGGGTCCGGAGTTTTTCTTGTACGGATGGCCACGAGCAAACCCCCGCGATCGCGCACTCGCTGGGATTGAAGACGCTCGTGGGGGCCTGGCTCGGCACCGATGCCGCGATCAACGACCGTGAAATCGCGTCCGCCATCGAGCTCGCGCGCGCCGGACACATCGACCTCCTCGCGATCGGCAACGAGGTCTTGTTGCGCGAGGACCTGCCCGAAGACGCCCTGATCGATTACCTGATGCGGGTCAAGCGGGCGGTCCCCCGGATTCCGGTCGGCTATGTCGATGCGTATTACTTGTTCGAACTGCATCCGCGAGTCACGGCGGCCTGCGATGTGCTGCTCACGAACTGCTACCCATTCTGGGAAGGCTGTCCACGCGAGCAAGCGATCAACTATATGCAGTCGATGCACGCGCGCACGCTGGCGGTTGCGGGCGGCAAGCCGGTCATCATCAGCGAGACCGGTTGGCCACAGATCGGCACCGCCTTCTACGGCGCCGAGCCCTCAGTGGCGGGCGCCATGCATTATTTCCTCGACACTATGCGTTGGGCCGAGCACGACGGCGTCGAAGTGTTTTATTTCTCCGCGTTCGACGAAGCCTGGAAGGCCGAGGTCGAAGGCGATGTCGGCGGTTGCTGGGGTCTTTGGGACCGTCATGGCCGGTCCAAGTATGCGGGTGCGGACATTCCGAGTGGCAGGCTGGCGATGACTGGAGAATTTAACGTTGAAACAGGAGACCGTTCACCATGGTGAACCTACCCACCGGCGACGCCATTTGTTATTCCGGGTATCGCGACGGGCAAATGCCATCGACTAAGATCTATCCGTCAGTCGCCGAGATTCGCGAGGATCTATTGATCCTGCGCCGGCAATGGCGGTTGTTGCGCTTGTATGACTGCAGCTTGCACGCCGAGCGCGTGCTGCAGGTGATTCGCGCCGAGCGCCTCGACTTTAAGGTCATGTTGGGTGCCTACCTCGCCGCCGAGACCAATAACCCCGGCTGCCCCTGGGGCGGCAGCTACAGCGACGCGATTCTCGCGGACAATCGCGCCGAGAATACCGCGGAACTCGAGCGACTGATCAGTCTTGCGCGTCGCTACGAGGACATCGTGTTCTCGGTAGCCGTCGGCAACGAGACGACCGTCGACTGGACCGATCACCTCGTGCCGGTCTCGCGCATGGTCGAGCACGTACGCCATGTAAAGCGTCACGTGACGCAGCCGGTCACTTTTTGCGAGAACTACGTGCCCTGGCACGACAAGTTGCGCGACCTGGTGCCCGAGCTGGATTTCATTTCCGTGCACACGTATCCGGTCTGGGAATACAAGAACGTGCACGAGGCCGTGCGCTACAGCCGCGATAATTACGAGGGCGTCGCGCGCCTGTATCCCGACAAGCCGGTCGTCATCACGGAGGCGGGCTGGGCGACGCGCTCGAACGGTCGAGGCATCGAACCGCATAACTCTTCCGAGGAGCTGCAGGAAATCTACTACCGCGATCTCATGGAATGGACCCGCGGGGCCGGCATTTTGACCTTCGTCTTCGAAGCCTTCGACGAGCCCTGGAAGGGGTCAGCGGATCCCTTGGAGCCGGAGAAGCATTGGGGGCTATTCACCGGCACCCGCAAGCCAAAGAGGGTCATGCGGGGTGTCTATCGGGATTTGACAGAATCGCCGTCGTCGGACGCTTGCTTGACAGCAGCCGGCGATCCTATGTTATAAATTAATCTGAAAGCGCTTTCATAGAGCGGGTTCTCGGTTTTAAGCGAAGCCGGAAAAAGCCTGCCACCGCATCGCCAGATCTGAGGGGAGAGATCAATGAAATTGTTCAAAGGCATTACCTTGCTCGCATTCGTCGCCGGCGCGCTCGCTGGCTGCGGCGGTACGTCCAATCAAACGGCGACTCTGCCGACCGTGGAGTCGGTGGCCTTGAGTCCCCTCGTCGTCGGCCTCGCCCCCGGCGGAACACAGACCCTGACCGTCACGGCGACCGAAAGCACCGGCGCCACGGTGACCGTGACGAGTGGCGTGGCTTACACGTCGAGCAATCCGACGGTTGCTACGGTTAGCGCCGCGGGTGTCGTGACTGCCGGCAACTCGGCAGGTACGGCAAATATTTCTGCGACCGTCACCATCGGCGTCAACGACACGCTGACGACGACGGCCCCCGCGGTCGTCACCGTGACGCCCGTACTCGATTCGATCAGTGTTGCGCCTGCCGCAACGAGCTTGGCGCCGGGCAGCACACAGCAGCTGACGGTCACCGGGCACTTCAGCGGCAACAATCAGATGGTCCTCACGGGCGGCGTCACGTTCGCCTCGTCCAATAGCGCGATCGCGACCGTCGATTCGAGCGGGCTGGTCACGGCCGGTAAGACCGCTGGCACGGCGACGATCACAGTGACCGATACGGCGTCGAGCCTCAAGGCGACGGCGACGATTACGGTGACGCCGGCGGCCCCGACTCTGGTGTCGATCGCGTTGTCGCCGCTGACCGCGAATGTCGCGCAGGGCGGCACGGTTCAGCTTGCGGTGATCGGCACCTATAGCGACCAGAGCCAAGCGCCGCTCGCGGCCTCGGGCGAGACGTTCACGTCGATGAGCCCGGGCGTCGCCTCTGTGAACTCCGCCGGTCTCGTGACGGTGTCCGCCAGCGCCACTGTCGGTGCGACAGCCACCATCGTGGCAAGCGATACGGCATCGGGACTAACCACGTCCACCGCGAACTCGACGGTCATCACCGTGACGTCCGGCGCCCCCGTCACAACCGGGATTCTGTCGACCGGCTTCAACTCGAATCAGACGACGACGACCTCGACGTCCGGTACCGGAGTCTGGTCTGCCTATTTCGGCAGCTCAAACTCGGGCATTGCGGGCGGCAGCGGCGGTGGCTACGCCGATCAGAGCGTCAATCCCAGCTATGAGTACGTCTACATCAACGACACCGTGGCGAACCTGGGTACCTATACCTACCAAGGTGTCGGCATCCAACCCGCGACGGGCCAGACAGTCAGTGCCTCGGGATTCAATAGCCTCAGTTTCACGCTGTCGGTTAATGCCGAGTGGCTGTCCGCCGGATCCCCCAACTTCGTCGTGCTAATCGCGACCAAGGTGACGGGTGTTTCGAACTCCAGCTGCAACCCGCAGGTTGCCGCCGTGGTCACGGCGACATCGAGCAATCCCACGGCCTACACCGTGCCTTTGTCCGCGTTCACCAAGATTACGCAGAACTGCGGTGTCGCATCGGTCACCGCCGCGCAGATTCTGGCGGCGCCCGTCACGGAGATCGACTTTCAGGCCGATGGCTTGGGGGCAGCGATTACCGCGAGCGGGCTGACCTCGAACATCAACACGACCGTGGCGAAAGCCGGTACGTCACCGGCGACCTATCCAACCACGATCAACGTACAAGGCACCGTGAGCTTCGTCACGGCGACGCCGCCACCGGCGCAACTCGTCTCGATTGCCTTGTCACCGCTCACCGCGACAATTGCGGCCGGTGGAACGCAGCAGCTCACGGTGACGGGAACGTATAGCGACAATACAACCGCCGTCCTGCCGGCTTCGGCAGAAACCTTTACTTCGATGAGCCCATCGGTAGCGACGGTCAGCGCCGCGGGTCTCGTTACTGTCGCTTCCGGGGCGACGGCCGGAGCGACTGCAACGATCACGGCCACCGATACCGCAAGCGGTATCTCGACGACTTCAGCCACCAACTCGGTCATCACGGTGGCGACGCCGACGACGCCCACGACCGGCGTCTTGTCGACGGGCTTCAATTCGAACCAGACCACGACGACCTCGACGGCGGCGACGGGCAAGTGGGGCACGTATTTCGGCAGTTCGGATCCCACCATTGCCGGCGGCAGCGGCGGTGGCTACGCCGACCAGAAC
>Ga0116230_10000137_pt1 | contig 57144 bp, 40 predicted proteins | sample S1TSphfallax_3_FD_88678 | JGI IMG/M metagenome (GOLD analysis project Ga0116230, IMG submission 88678) | Host-associated microbial communities from peat moss isolated from Minnesota, USA - S1T2_Fd - Sphagnum fallax MG | ecosystem: Host-associated > Plants > Peat moss > Unclassified | place...
AGGCGCGATCAAGGCGCGCTCAATACCGGGTCCTACAGGATTGTGGGCGTTCCGCTGACAGCTGCGCCACCATGCAATGGCATTCTCTTGACGGAGATCGATCGTCATAACGGAGACCAACATGGATACCTTGCTCGTCGTCATCTTACTGCTGATATTGCTCGGTGGCGGTGGCGGGATCTATTGGGGAATGGGCGCCGGCTGGGGAATCGGCCCAATTGGATTGATTGTCTTGGTACTGGTGGTAGCTTACTTTTTGAATGGCCGTCGCGGCCCTCGGCTGTGATGCACGCGGTCAGCGAGACCTAGGCAGGAAAGTTCCCCGGCCGCGGAGAAATGACCGAGCGCATGGCGGCTTTTGATTGGGCCAGTTCTCCTCTCGGTCCCCCCGAATCGTGGTCCCCGGCTCTGCATGTCACCTTGGGGATCATTCTGAATTCCCGACAACCGATGTGCATTTTTTGGGGGCCGGAGCATCGCGGGTTCTATAACGATGCCTGTGCCCGGTCACTGGTGCCGGATCAGAACGCCGCGCCCTTGGGCGCCAAGGGTGTTGAACAGTGGGGCGAACGGTGGGACATCATCGGCCCGCAAATCGACCAAGTCATGGCTGGCGCGGCCGCCACATGGCACGAGAACCAGATGCTAGAGATGTTTCGAGGGAGTCGGTGTGAAGCGTCCTATTGGACGTATGGGTATAGCCCGGTTCCCGATTCGCACGCTCCATCCGGCATCGGCGGCGTGCTTGTCATCTTTACCGAAACGACGCAGCAGGTCTTGACCGAGCTGCGCCAGAAGTTTCTCGTCGAGCTCGGGGATGCGCTGCGGCAGCATAAGGATCCGCGGCGCATCATCGCCACAGCGACCGATGCGATCGGGCGCTACCTGGGCGCGAGCCGGGTTGGCTATGGCCAGGTGTGCGCCGATGATATCCATATCGAACTGCAGACGAATTACACCGACGGCGTCGCGCCGCTGATCGGTACTTTCCCGCTCGCGGAATTCGGCATGGACAACATCGGCCGGCATCGTCGCGGTGAAACCGTGGTCCACGAGGACCTGACGCTGGACCCAATGAACGACGCCGCGAAATGGGCGGCGATCGATACGCGAGCGTTCGTGTCGGTACCTCTCATCAGGGAAGGACGATTTTGCGCGAGCCTATTCGTCAATGACCGGCGACCCCGCACCTGGTCCAAAGCCGACCTCGCGGTCATCGAGCGGGTGGCGACGCGCATCTGGGAGGCCGTTCAGCGCGCACAGGCCGAGGCGCAATTGCTTCTCACCACACAGCGCTTCGAACTGGCGCTGCAGGGTGCGTTCGTCACACTCGCCTATCAAGATCGCGAGCTCCGTTACACGTGGCTCTACGATCGGGCACTACCGACGAGCGTCAGCGACGCGATCGGCAAAACTGACGCGGAGTTGTTTGCACCGGAGGACGCCGCCGTTCTGGTTGAGATCAAGCGGGCTGTCATGCAGTCCGGGGAAGGCCATCGCCAAACGGTATCCGTACGAGTGCAGGGCATTCAGCGGCATTTCGATCTCCTGGTCGAACCCAGCCTCGGTCCTGACGGAACTGTCGATGGTGTCCGATGTGCCTCAGTGGACATCACGGAACGAAAAGCCGCGGAGTTGGCGGTGATCGATCGCGAGGAACGGCTCGCGACGCTGGCCGACGCGATGCCGCAACTGGTCTGGATAGGGCGCTCGGATGGTGAATTGGACTACGTGAATCAGCGAGTTTGCGAATACATCGGCGTATTCGGCCCCGCGGCGCGAAGTCACGAGGCCTGGACACAAGTCATACATCCCGAAGACAAGGAGTCGAGCATGGCCGTTTGGGCCCAGGCGATCTCCAGGGGCGAGGCATATACGCTCGAGCAGCGCTTACGTCGGCATGACGGCGTCTATCACTGGTTTCTGGTGCGTGCGCAGCCGGAGCGGGATGCCATGGGTCGCGTCGTTCGTTGGTACGGCACGTCCACCGACATCGATGATGCCAAGCGGCTGGAGCGCCACCTGCTGGACCAAGAGACCGCGCTGCGCGAAATGGATACACGCAAAGACCAGTTTCTGGCCACGCTGTCGCACGAATTGCGCAACCCCCTCGCACCGATCCGAAATGCTGCCCAAATACTGGGCTCGTCCGCAGTCCCGCCGCAACGGTTGCGATGGGCCCAAGCAGTCATTCAACGCCAAGTAAAACATATGTCCTGGTTGCTGGATGATCTGCTCGATGTGGCGCGCATCACCCAGGGAAAGCTCGAACTGCGGAAATCGCTCGTATCATTGACCAGCATCGTCGATGCGGCCGTGGAAGCGGCGCGGCCATTGCTCGACGAAAAGCAGCATCATTTGATCGTCGACCTACCCCCCGAAGTGCCCACTTTGGAAGCGGACCCGCTGCGGCTCGCACAGGTAGTTTCCAACTTGTTGAACAACGCGGCCAAGTACACGGACCCAGGAGGCCGCATCGAACTTTCGGCGCGAGTAGCGATGGACACGGTGCGAATCAAAGTGAAGGACAACGGCATTGGCATCCCGGCGACATCGCTCGGTCACATATTCGACATGTTCGCGCAGGTCGACAGTCACTCGTCGCGCGCTGAGGGCGGCCTCGGAATTGGTCTGGCGCTGGTCAAGGGTTTGGTCGAGCTGCACGGCGGCGCGACCGAGGTCACGAGTGCGGGCGCCGGGCGTGGAACCGAGTTCATCGTCAGTTTGCAGCTGCCTCGGGTTGGCGCAGATGTCGTGCGGCCCGCAGTGGTCGCGGCAGAGCCGAACTCTGCGGCGGGTCGTCGGGTGCTCATCGCCGACGACAATAAGGACGCCGCCGACAGCCTCGGCATATTGCTGGAGATCGATGGGCACGAAGTGCGTGTTGCTCACGGCGGACGCGCGGCACTCGCGCTCGCGCAGGCATTTCGGCCCGAGGTCGTCTTGCTCGACATCGGTATGCCCGAGTTGAGTGGTTATGAAGTTGCCGAGGCGCTACGCAGGGAACCGTGGGGTAAGGCGATTCAATTGATAGCGCTGACCGGCTGGGGTCAGGAAAGCGATCGCAGGGCTAGCAAGGCGGCCGGATTCGATCGGCACTTGACCAAGCCCATCGATATGGAGGTGCTTTCGGCTGTGCTCACGAAGCCACCTCCACGAAGGCGCGTCTGAATGTAAGAATGGTCTGTCCATCCTCACTTGCCGACCATGTAATACTCGGCCATGTACTTGCGCGGAATGTGAGAATCGGTATGGCTAAGCGTAAAGTCGCGGACATCATCGTCGACACCTTGCAGGCCGCGGGGGTCAAACGATGGTACGGGGTGGTCGGCGACACCCTGAACCATGTCACCGACGCGATCCGCCGCAGCGAGATGGAATGGGTGCACATGCGTCATGAGGAGGCCGGCGCGTTCGCAGCCGGTGCCGAGGCCTTCATGACCGGGGGTCTCACCGCGTGCGCTGGCAGCTGCGGCCCTGGCAGCCTGCACTTCATCAACGGCTTGTTCGAAAGCCACCGTAACCATGCTCCCGTGATCCTGATCGCAAGCCAGGTCAATACCAACGAACTCGGCATCGACTTTCCTCAGGAGGTCGATTTCATGCCAATCTACCGCACGTGCAGCGTGTTCTGCGAACAGCTACTAAATCCCGGTGAAGCGCGCCGCCTGACAACGCTTGCAGCGCAGGCCGCACTCACCAAGCGCGGTGTCGCCGTACTGATCGTCCCCGGCGATATCAGCGCGCTCGAGGTCGAGGAGGGGCCGGCCTACAGCGTCCATGCACCATCGCCGGTTGTTCGTCCGAGCGACGGTGAATTGGACCGTATCGCCGCCATTTTGAACGAGGGCGGGGACATCGCCGTTTATGCGGGCGCCGGCTGCGAGGGCGCGCATGCGCAGGTAACGCGCTTTTGCGAAACGCTGAAGGCACCGATGGCCCACACCTCGCGTGCCAAGGACTTCGTCGAAGCCGAAAATCCGTACAACGTCGGGATGACTGGGATCTTCGGCTCCAAGGCCGGGCACCATGCGGTCACCGAATGCGAAACCCTCGTGCTGCTGGGCTGCGATTTTGCCTGGCGGCAGTTCTACCCAAAAAAGGCCCGGGTCATTCAGATAGACATCGACCCGACCCATTTGGGCCGACGGCATCCGGTCGATGTCGGTGTGGTTGGAGACATCGCTACCACGCTCGATGCCTTGCAAGCGAGGCTGAAAATCCACGACGATCGCAAATTTCTGGACGCTCGGTTGCGAGATTACGCCGCAGTCTTGAAGGATCGAGCGCATCAAGAGCGTGCCGGTAAAGACGGGCTCATCCATCCCCAACAGCTCACGAGATTGATCGACGCGCACGCCGACGACGATGCGATGTTCACCGCCGACGTCGGCAGTCCGATGGTCTGGCTGCTGCGCCACACACGCGCCAACGGGCGGCGCCGGACGTTGATCAGCCTGCTGCACGGGACCATGGCGAACGCCATGCCGCAGTCGCTCGGTCTGAAGAAGGCGTTTCCGGACCGCCAGGTGATTGCACTCAGCGGCGACGGCGGCGTCGCCATGCTGCTGGGGGATCTGCTCACTGCGGTACAGGAGAAGATCGCGATCAAAGTCGTTGTCTACAATAATTCAAGCCTGGGTTTCGTAGAATTGGAGATGAAGGTCGAAGGACTGCTAAATGCCTATACCGATTTACAAAACCCGGATTTCGCGAAGCTGGCCGAGGTGGTCGGCTTTCGCGCCTGGCGGGTCGAGCGGAACGCGGACCTGGAAGCAGCCGTCGTTGCCTTCCTCGCTCATCCAGGGCCGGCACTGCTCGACGTCAAGGTCAATCGAGCGGAGTTGGTGATGCCGGCGCACATCGAGGCTGCGCAAGTTCTCGGGACGGCGCTCTATTCGGTCAAAGCGATCCTTGCGGGCCGCACGGGCGACGTCATTGATCTGGTGGAGACTAATTTTCTCCAGTGAGTGCGGACCTGTCCGAAGACGGCGGCACGAGGCTCACCAGCGGTCACGAGCGCGCTTCGCCGAATTGACCAGTCGAAACGGATCGCAGTCAAAACGCCATCCGCATCCAGCGTTGCCCCCCTGAGCAACTCCGCCCGCGACGTTTGCACCGCCAAATGGGCGAGCGCATCGAACGCGAGTTGCGGGCAGTCGAACGATCTTCGCAGGCGCTGCATTGCCGCAGCCACGCCGCCGCTCTTGGCAGACATGTAACAAAGCGCGATCGATTCGCACTATCAGCTCAGTTGGCGCGCAACTCGAAAGAAACCCACCCAATCACGTATAAGTTAAGGAGAGACCCGTGCGAAATCTACGACCCTCGCCCGTATTGTTGGCTGCCTGCTTGGTGGCCCTCGGGGCATCGGCCCAGGAAAACAAGACACCCATTCAGCCGCGACAGCAGAGCGAAACCACCCCAGTGGCGGAGGAAACGTTCACTCCGGCAGGAAAAATCATCACCCCCGCTGGCAGCGTCTCGAGTCCTGGTAAAGGCGTGCATACGAACTTCAAGATCTTCGTGCCGGCCGGCCACGACGTCTCTTCAGCGGTTCCAGACTATACCTTTGCCGAGACACCGGCTTCATTGGGTTGCGTCTACAAGGTCGGACCCACTTACACCGGCTGTAACCCATTCAACGGAGGCACGAATCACCCGAGGGGCGGTTGGGGCGCGATTGCGCTGGTGGACGCTTACGACGATCCGAAGGCGGCGGGCGACCTGGCGACTTTCAGCGCCAATTATGGTTTACCGGCCGCGAATTTCACCGTGGTCTACGCTAACTCGAGCTTTGGCAATCTCAACGGGCTGACCGCCAGTTGCGCGGGGACTCCACCGCCGGCCAATCAAAACTTTCAATGGGACATCGAGGAGTCATTGGACATCGAGTGGGCGCATGCGATGGCCCCGTCCGCGAAAATCGTTTTGGTGGAAGCCTGCTCACAGAGCCTCCCCGATCTGCTGTTTGCCGAAGAGGTTGCAGGCATCGAAGTCTCCAAAGCCGGTGGCGGCGACATCTCCAATAGCTGGGGATATCCGGAGAGCTCAGTGGGCGTTGCCGGCGACGGGGGTGGCACTCTGACGGAACAAGAGGATGACAATTACCTCTTTCGCTACTACTGGTCCGACATCACCTATTTTGCCTCGGCCGGCGACTCGGGATCGGAAGTTCTTTACCCGAGCGCCTCCCCCTGGGTCGTTTCCGCGGGCGGCACCACCGTCAATCGGAACTCGGCGGGAAATTTCGTGAGCGAGAGTTGCTGGTCTGACTCGGGCGGTGGCCCGAGCATCGCCGAAGCCTGGACCAACCCGCCGACTTTCCCGAGTCTGGGTCCTTGGGCCGATTATCAGTACACTTTGTTTGGCGGAGCCCCTTATGAAGCGCCGCCGCGCTATACGCCGGACATCTCCTTCAATGCGGATCCGAACAGTGGGGTATATATTTACGATAGCGACGAAGGCGGCGGCGGCTGGTACGTCATCGGCGGCACGAGCGTCTCGTCGCCTGCGCTGGCGGGGATCATCAACGCTGCCAATAACCGCCTGGGTCAAGCGACAGCCAAAGGCGGCGGATACTATACGCCGTCCGAGCTGAACCTCCTGTATGCCGAGCAAGCGACGTACGCGCTTTACAAGAATGCGTTCTATGACGTCACTACGGGCACGAACGGCCATCCGGCTACGGTGGGGTACGACCAGTGCACCGGCTTGGGGAGTCCCCGCGGTTACTCCGGCAAGTAGTGTTTCGATAAAAACGATCCGATCCTTCGCGGCGTGACCATGGCCGTGCCTCAGGGGTCCCGCAGTGCGGGGCCCCTCTTTCGATCACCAGCGCATGCGGCGGTTGCCGGCCTCGCCCGGTCCATACAGGATTCGGACGGGCGGCCGACATTCCTCTAGTGGAATACTTACCGGTCTTTCGGACATCGCCATGACACCTGCCGCTCGAACCCTCGGCAAACGCCTGCGCTTGGGCTATGCCGGGGTACTGTTGGCGATCGGCGGCGGTTTGGGATTTGCCGGCTCGCAGATGGGAGCCTTGGTGGGCCACGACGCGCATCATGCGAACCTCGTCAACGAGGCCGGGCGGCAACGATTTCTCGGCACCTTGACCGTCGAACGCGCGCTCTTTGCGGGGCAAGAGTCGACCCGCCATGCGACGTCGGCCTTTGAAGCGACGCTTGCTGCATGGTCTCATCAGCAGGCTCGCGTCGCGACATTCGTCGGTGTCCTATGCGAGACGGACGATCGACTTTGTGATGACTTCAAGACGCTCGAGCAACGGCAGTCCACGACCGCGGCGCTGGCGCGATCGGTCCACGGGCCGGTAGCCGCCACGCGAGAGCAGCAGCAAGCCCTGGAGAGCGCGCTCGACGCCTACCTCGAAGCGGCGGATCGCTGGGTCGGTGATCTGTCGCTTCGCTTGGACACAGAGACCGCGAATGAGAAGCGGCTCATACGCGGCTGGATGCTCATCATGTTCGTCGCAGCCGGGGCCGTTTTCCTGTTCGTCCTTGAACCGATCATTCGCCGTCTACAGCACGAGCGCTCGAGCTTCGATACGCTCGCGCGAGAGCGGCAACGATTGGCGGAGGTCGTCGAAAATATTCACGACGCCGTCGCGATCACGGATCTGGCTGGTCGAATCGAGTGGGTGAACGCGGGGTTTGTCCGGCTGACCGGGTACGCCGTCGAGGAGACACTGCATCGCACCGTTGCCAGTCTTTTGCATGGACCTCAGACGGCGGCGGAGGCGTTGAACGATATCGAGCGCGGCCTTTCGAGTGGCGCAGGATTCCAGCGGGAATTCCTTCACTACCATCGTGACGGTCGACCTTTTTGGGCCTCGGTCGAATGCCGGGCGGTACGCGATGCGGACGGCGCTGTGGTGGGTCTATTTGCGATTCATACGGATATTACCGCCCGCAAAGCCGCCGAGACCGCTCTCGAGCGCCAGCGCGCGTTGCTTGCCGCCACGAGCCGGGTCGCCGGCGTTGGCGGCTGGGAACTCGATTTGGTGTCGAGCGACGTGGTCTGGTCGGAGGAGACCTGCCGAATTCATGGAGTGCCCGTCGGCTATCAGCCCAAGCTCGACGAAGCGATCAAGTTCTACCCACTCGAGGCCCGGCCGGTCATAGAAGCCGCCATCGAGCGCAGCAGGCGTGACGGCGACGGCTGGGATCTCGAACTGCCGTTCATTCGCGCGACTGGGGAGGCCAGATGGGTTCGCGCCGTCGGAGAAGTGGAATTTCGAGACGGTGCGCCGGTCCGCTTGCGGGGCGCGTTTCAGGATATTACCGCGCGCAAGCTGATCGAGACCCAGCGCCGGCGAGACGCCGAGGAGCTCCAGCGGCTCAACACCGAACTGGATCAGTTCGTGTATGCCGCATCGCACGACTTGCGTGCGCCCCTGCGTGCGGTCGCCGCCTTGTCCGCCTGGATCGTCGAGGATGACCCAAGCGTCAAAGCGGAGACCGGCGAGCGTCTTCAGCTCATCCAAACGCGCGTCCGGCGGATGTCCCGGATGCTGGACGATATTCTCGAATACGCCAAACTCGGCCGGCAAGTGCGTCCGCTCGGAGCATTGATGAGCGCCGCAACGCTCGCTGCCGAAGTCGTCGATACGCTGGAGGTAGCCCCGCGTTTCCGCATCGACATCGCGGGGAGCCTGCTCACCGTCCGGGTCGCGCGCATGCCCTTGTTCCGCGTCCTGCATAATCTGATCGGCAACGCTCTGAAGCATCATGATCGAGAAGCTGGCCTGATCGTGATCGCGGCCGTCGAGACCGAGGGGTGGTATCGCTTTACCATCAGTGACGATGGGCCCGGTGTTCCGGAGCTGTGCCGAACGACGATTTTCGACATGTTTACGACGCTCAAATCGCGCGACCAGCAGGACGGCAGCGGGATGGGTCTCGCGATGGTCAAGAAGATCGTGACCCAGCAAGGCGGCCGCTTGGGGGTCGACGCGGTTTCCAGGCGAGGAGCCGTTTTCTGGTTCGAATGGCCGAAGGCGATCAACAACGTGGACGCGATGCCATGCCCATGATGCGGTAGCGCTCGAGCTAAGCTACGCTACCGAAAACCTCGTCTTCGGTCCCATGACCCCACGTAGCATCGTTTGTACCCTGTTCGCCGGCATCGCTCTGCTTTGCGCTGCCTGCACGCGCGCCTCCGAGCTTGCAGCCGGCATGGATATTCATGTGGAGGTGCCGGCAGACCGATCGCAAGAGTTTACGGTCGCGCTGGCTCCGGGCGCGGCCGCCGACTTCGAGATGGTTCAGCGCGCGGGCTTCGTCGATGTCGAGTTGCGCAAACAAACCGGCGACTCCGTCAAGATCCGTACCGAGTCCGGGCTGCTGGGTCGAATGGAGGCGACTTTGCTCGCCTCGGAGTCGCCGCAGTGGCTGGTGATCATCTCAGCCCGTCAGGGCAAGGGCGCCGGCAGCGTCGGACTGCGTCTCTCGAGCCTGCGACCTGCCGGAGAGTCTGACCTCTTCCGGGCTTCCGCATTCAGGCACTACGTCGAGGCCGAGGCTCTGCGCTTCACGCATTTTCGCGAGTCGGCCATCACGGATCGACCCGCTGAAATCACCACGCAGACCCGTCGCGCCTATGACTTGGCCGAGGCGGATTATGCGTCGGCATCCGACGAATGCGGCAAGCGTCGCGCGCTGATCGGCCGTGCGCGTCTGGAAGTCGCGCTCGAAAATTATGCGCAAGGTCGGGCAGTCGCGGAAGCGGCGATGCATGCAGCATGTGACGCCGACCTTGCCGAGCAGGCGCAGGCGCTCAAGACGATCGGCATCGCTGCATCCTATCTGGGGGATTTCAACGGGTCCGCGGACGCGGCGGAACGCGCTCTGACGCTCTATCGCAAGACCGGCGATCTTCGCTATCAGGGAATCGTGCTCGGCAACCTGAGCGAGGTCTATATGCAGTTGGGGGCGACCGAGCGCGCGCTCGGCGCGGCGCGCGGTGCGCTGCAGGCGGCGCAAGACACCGCCGACGGTCGCGGTGTCGTCTTCAGCCGCAAGAGCATTGCCGACATTCATCTCGCCCGCGGCGAACTCGCCAGCGCGCTCAAGGAATACCGGGGAACCCTCACGAATCTTGTGACGACGCCTTATCCGATGATCGAAGGGGAGACTTGGGATGCTCTCGGCATCGTGTATCACAGGATGGCGGACTATGCGGAATCCTTGCGAGCATACGCGACCGCTTTGACTATCTGGAAAAAGATGGCGAGCCGTGTGGGCGAGGCGGACACCGACATCAACGAGGCCCAAACGCTGCTCGAGTCGGGCCGGCCGCTGGGCGCGGCTCGCGACTTTGCGATAGCTTTCCGGATAGCACGGGCGAACGGCTTGAAGAGCGCTGAGACGAACGCCTTGCGAGGCTTGGGCGCGACCTACCTGGCGCAAGGCAGGCGCGCCGCTGCCCGGCGCGAGTTCCGGAAATCGCTCTCGATCGCGCTAGCGACCGGGGAAATCGCCGCGCAAGCGTACGCCCTGCGGGCTATCGGCGAAGTCGATTATCGCCAACGGGCATTCGCAGCGGCGCGGCGCAACGACGAGGCGGCGTTGCGTTTGGCCCGCGATGCGGGCGATCGCGATGGAGAAGCGGCCACTCTCGCGGCGCTGGCACGCGTCCATGCGCAGCAGCGGCATCTCGACCTGGCACGTGGCTTGATCGATCAGGCCCTTGCCATCATCGAGGCACAACGCGGAAAAATCGATGACCCCAGTTTGCGCACGAGTTACTTCTCGGCAATGCGTGCCTATCGCGACACTCAGATCGACGTTTTGATGCAACTCGACATGCGTCGCACCGATGGCCGCTACGCGTTCGAGGCGTTGGGCGCCGCAGAGGCCGCACGCGCGCGTACCTTGCAAGACATGTTTGCCGAGAAGTCGCTGAACGTTTCGCGCAGTCTTGCACCGGAACTGTCGGAATCTCTGCACGCGGCCGAGGAGCGGCTGCGGACCGCTGCCTTTCAAGTCGACCGGTCGACGCTCGCCTCGACGGGCGCAGCGATTGGCGACCGGGCGTTGCGCAATCAAGCTTTCGATGCGGCGAGCCGCGCCTTGGACGAGATTCGCGGCCGCATTCGCAGCGAAAACCCGCGCTATGCCGATCTCATACAACCTGTCGTGCCCAAGATCGACGTCATGCAACAGACCTTGCTCGACGACGATGAGGCCGTGCTCGAATACTGGCTGGGCGCGCGCGGCAGCACCGTGTGGATCCTGACGCGACATTCTTTCCGCGCGGTACGTCTCGCCCCGCGCGCCAAGATCGACCGGCTTGGCGGCGAATTCGAAGCACTGTTGCGTACACCGCCGGCCGGGGCGTCCACGCAGGGATTCGCTGCGCTCGCGAGCGCGGACGCTCGCGCGACAGTCCGCCTACACGAGGCGGCTGACCGCCTTGCGCAGGCAATCATCGGACCCGAGGTCGTGAAGCATTTGCCCCGCAGAATCGCCATCGTCGCCGACGACGCGCTACGCAACGTCCCCTTCGGTCTATTGCCGACCGATGATGGCCACACCCTGGGCGGAACCCGCGAGATCACCTACTTACCTTCGATCACAACCTTGAAGTGGCTGCGGCATGCCGATCATCTGCGCGACCGGCCCCCGTCGCTGGCCGTGTTCGCCGCGCCGGTCATCGACCAGTCCTTCCCGTCCTTGCCGTACTCGCGCAGTGAGGCCGAGGCAATCGCCGCCCTGCTGCCGAAGGATCGTGTCTGGCTCGCCGAAGGCGTGGATGCGAGTCGCGCCAATGCGCTAGCGGCGGACTGGCGGCATTATTCGATCGTGCATTTTGCGACGCACGCGCTGGTCGACATCGAGCGCCCGGAGATCTCGGGCATCGTTCTATCGGCGGGCGAGCGCGACGGACGCCCCCAGGATGGCGTACTGCGGATGAACGACATCTACAATCTCGACATGCCGGCGGATCTCGTCGTCTTGAGCGGGTGCGCGACGGCGGCCGGCCGCTCGATGGGCTCCGAGGGCGTGTTCAGCTTGTCCCGCGCTTTCTTCTATGCCGGCGCAGAACGCGTCGTCGCGAGCCTCTGGCCGGTCGACGATCGGGCGACTGCAGCGTTCATGACCGAATTTTATCGGGCCTTGCTCGTCGATCACCTCACTGCGGCCGGCGCGCTCGGCGTCGCACAGCGACATGTCGCGCACGATAGTCGTTGGGCATCGCCGTATTATTGGGCGGGCTTTGTCCTGCAGGGCGATTGGGGCTGACGCTGAAAATTGTGAACCCAGTCGGTGATATTCCCGGTAAAACGCACACTAGAGACATGATGAGATATTCGCAAGACAAGCGCTCGCGTGATGGCGACCATGACTGACGCGCAATTGCGCGAGTTCCTGTTGAGGCGGCTCGCCAGCGACGAAGTCGCTCGGATCGAGGAGGCGATCGTTTTGCAGGAGGGTTTCGCCGAGCGGCTGCGCGAGGCCGAGTTCGACTTGCTCGATGACTACGCGCTGTCGCGTCTGAGCGCCGAAGATGCTACGGCGGTGGAGCAGCACTTGCTCGGCTCGCAGGAGAACCGGCACTCGGTCCGGATCGCGCGTGCACTGCGCCACCCGAGCACACCCAGCGAACCGCGCGGCTCGCGCGAGTCCGGCTCACCGCCGCCACCGACATCGCTGCCGCCCGCGAGTCCGGTGACGGCCCCTCTGCGCGGCCGTCTTCCGTTCCGTCGATCGGTATCGAAAGCTTTTGTGGCGACCTTGGTCGCCGCCTGCGTCATCGGGATTGCCGTCGTACCGCGATGGCGTTTTGTGCCGCAACCCGTAGAATCGCGACCGCCCATCCTGGGTTCTCAGGCGACGCAAGCGCCGGGATCCGGCGCCGCGAATGCTTTGCGTGTCGTGTCTTTGCTGGCTGACGTGAATCGCGGGGATGCTCGTCGACGCATTCGAATCGAGGTCGGCGCCGCTGCGGTTCGCCTGCAAGCGGAGGTGCCGGCGGCCATGCCGGAATCGGCGTACGCACTCGACATCGAGGACGCGAGGGGGCGTCAATTATTCCGTGCATCGGCGCTGGTGGTTCATGCCGCAGGTCCCTATCGTTTCGTCGAAGCCGTCGTGCCCGCGGCGACGCTCGCGCCGGGCGACCGAACGGTGGTGCTCAGCAAGGTGAGCGAGCCGGTCGGCTCGGTCGTGACTTTCCGCTGGCAGATGACCGGCGTGTCCGCTCCGTCCTTTTTTCGGGATCGGCCGTGATGTCTGCGCTCATTCGTCGTCGATGGCCGACATTGCGGCTCCGTGGTTTGCCATCAGTGGGATAAGTAAAGCAATCGCGAATGATCGTCGAGAGCGAATGATCGCTGAGTGGTCACAGCGTCGCATCGCACGGCGCCAGGAATTAATTTTGTGATCACCCACACGGCAGCAAGTCTGCGCCTCGGCTGGAATTCTCGCGTTAGCTTATCGCACCAAGACACCCGTTGACGTTTTTGAGCGTGAAAGTCGCTCTGCGGCCTCGAGGATTTTTACTGACTCGGGCATTCACGGAGACCAGCCGGCTTATGAAGATCGTAAATCAGCGCGGAGCTGATGAACCCCAAGTTATTGTACACGGCGAACAACGAGGCGGGCGATCAGCGAGGCGGCGATCAGCCGGTGGTCATGATGAGCAGTTCTAGAGCGCCCGCAGCGAGCTTTTCCTTGCGCCAGATGCTGCGTGAAAAGACGGCAAGATTGCACCAGGTCGTCGATGCGCATCCGACGCTGCGAGCGCTGTCGGCGGACGAGCCGAGCGCGGCCGAAGTGTACGTGGCGCTCTGCGTCATGGCGCATGCCTATGAACGTATCGAACATATTCTTGCGGCCTCGCCTGCATTCCTCGCCGACTTGGTTCAACCGATTCCCCCTTGGACCAAGACGCTGCGCGATGATCGCCTGCGGCTCGCCGAATGGGAGTCGCATCCGGATACCATCGATCTGTCGCCGCCACGCTTGCCGGTTGGACACGCCGAGTGGTTGGGCTATCTCTACGTGGTGCTCGGTTCGAGTCTCGGAGCCGGCAACATCGCCAAGCGCTTGGCGGCGCATGGTGCGGCGGCGGTGCGGGAATTGCAATTCTTCCGCCTCAACGCGGCACATGCGAGCCGCTTCGGCCAGCTCATCGCGCACCTCGATCGGCTGCCGGGAGAAGCATCGGCCAACGGACTCGTCGCCGGCGCCGAGCTCGGCTTCGACGACTTCATCGGCGCCGCCGATGCGATCAGCCTCCGGCACCACGGGGACCGGTTCGACGAGCGCGTCGAACCTCGGTCCGCGGCAGTAAGCCCATGAGCGCCAAACTCTTCGAGGAGCTGTTGGCGGCGCCGACCGAGCGACTGGTCTCACCCCGGAACGCGCCGGCGGCGATCATCGGCACGCTCAGCACCCAGCGCACGCCGATCGCCCGGTGTATCGCGACGGCGCTGAGTCGTAGCGGCACACCGCGGGACAGCGAAATCAAACGAGTCGAAGATTCGATCGACATGCTGCTCGAGAAGATGAAAAAGGGCGGAGAGACCTGGGCGAGCATGTCGCCGCTGATGTTTTTCACGTTCGGCGAGCGGCTCAACGAGTCGGGTCCCGAGCGCTTCGCGCACTCTGTCCAGCGCGTCTTCACCGATTTTGGCGAGCATTTCTCCGCGCTCGCGCAACGCAGCTCGGTGTTGCTGTTGCAAGATGCCTATTGGACGGGTTTCGATCTCAGCGAACGGCGCGCGGTCTATGAGCGGGAGGCGCTCATCGCCCGCAAGATCGCCAAAGCGATGCTCGAAATCGAGCCCACCGTGCCTACGCCGGATATTACCGAGCAAGCGCTCGCCGATTGCCTCGAGACTTTTCTGACCCAATGGTCGAGGTGCAAAGCGCAGAGCTGGATTGCGTCCCAGCTCGAATACATCCGGTTGTTCATCGAGGAGACCGCGAGCCTCGTCGATGCCACTGAGCAGTGGAGCGAGCTGTTGGTGCTCAGGCTGGAACAAGAAATCAGTGCCGCGGTCACCCCGCGTCGCGCAGTCAGCGCGGTATCGCACGCCACGGAGGCGCTGCTCGAAGGGATCGCTCGAATCGCGACCCTGCGCCGCATCAGCGCGGATTCGCAATCTCTGTTCGACAAGGCTACCAGCCTTTGGCGCATTCTCATTCCGCACGTAGTGCTCGCGGCGGCCCCAGGCGGCTTGCTGGCATGCGAATATGCCTACCGCTTGCGGCCCGACCTCATCTCCAAGGTCGGGCAGTCGCCCCAGCGTATCGCGGACATTAGGCAAGCCTTGCTCGATGCGCATCGCGCTTCCCTCGAGCGGATTCAGCTCGATTGGCTCGACATCGCATTACGCGACTTCCAACGTTTGGCGATGGCGCCGGCAGCGGTGACGCGCACGCTCAACGCCTTGTCCCCGCTCATCGACCGCACCGCCGAACGCTTGACCGAGGGCCTGACCGATCAACGCGGCGTCAGCCTCGCGGCAGAACAGATGCGGATGTTGGTCAGGGAAGTCACTATCACCATGCACTGCACGACCGACGTAGCGCACGGCCGTCAGCGCCTACGCAGACTCGTCGCGACCGCCATCGACGTTGCTGAACAACCCGCGCTGTGGCGCAAGGCGCCGCAAATCGTCGCCATGCTGCAATTGCCCGAGTCGCTCGCCGCGTTTGGGTCCGACAACGAAGCGCGTGTCCTGCCCTGCGTCCGCGAGATCGCCGATGCGGTTGCGGATCAGTTTACCTTCACGCACCGCTGGTGGGCGGCGGAAGCCGGGGTGGGCAACCCGAACGGCGCCGCCGCGAAGCTGCCACATTGCTACCCCGTGAAATCCTTGCTCGACGAAGCGGGCTTGTTTCGCTGCGTGTACGGAACCCGCGCGGGAAAGGAGTTTTCGCGGCGCGTGAGCCTCACTCTCAAGGAGAGTGCGGACGAGTTGGAATCCGTCGGGATGACGCTCAAGAGCATCATCAATGCCCTGAAGTTCGAGGCAATTCCCACGACGAGCGCCGGCGAACTCCTGCACGGCCTCAGCGACGGCGTCGACGCCATGGCGGCCGGTGCTCTGATCGCGATCCAAGCGGAGCATATGACCGCGCTCGCGGCCTCGCACCTCTCGATGCGCTTGAACGATGCGAACCCCGACGAGCGGACCGCGGCTCTCGGCAAACGGGACATGCCGATGGTCTTACAATTCGGTCGCAGCGATACGTTGTGGACCTTGCGCAGGCTGTCTCAGTTATTGTTGACGACCGAGGGCGGCGTCGAGGATCGGCTGTATTGGTGGTGGAGCCTCGCCGTGGCCAAGTACATCGTGCGGCTGCCCCCGGTCTTGGCGCAATACCATGTCGAAGCAGTGGATCGCGCCCTCCGTGAAATTCTTCCCGCCGCGGTGGCGGAGCTCACCTCGGCCCGCATCGAGGCGCTGTACCGGCGCGTGTTCGACATCCCGAAGGCCGCCCGCCGCGCCGTGAGTCCTGTGACCCCGATCCCCGCCGAGACCAAACAACGTCGCGCCCTGCTGGGCAACGGCACGGCATCCATGGGCGGCGTTGCGATTCGCGATGAGGAAATCTGCGCGGCCGCGCCGAAATCGCTGGCCTCGATCGCCACCGGTTTGCACAGTGCCCTGCTCGCCGATGCCGACGAAGAAATGCTCTGGGTTGGCCGCACCCGAGCCATCGTCTTGGCCATGCACGCCGTCGGGGCCGACGCACTCGAGACTCAGTGGCGCAGCTGGATCGCCGCTCTCGACAACTGTCTCCCGCCGCTCGAGGCGGCGCGCTGGACCCTGGTGTTGCTGCGCGGCTTGCAGTATGCGCGCGACGTGGCTCTGGGTACGGAACTGCGGGCGATTACCGAAGCCAAGGCGCAACGCGTGCAAGCCTGGGTCGAGGCGCGCGCCACAACGGGCGAGAAGCCGCTGCTGACCGCTCAGCGCATTGCCTTTTTGCTGCGGAGCATCGCGGACGCAGCTCATGGCTGCCCGCCGACGGTTGCGGCGCTCAACGCAGGCATTGCCGCGATCGAATTTGCCCGGAACGAACCCCTGCTGTCGAGCGGCCTCTGGCAGCTTCTCTGGGGCGGTATGGACAAGGAATTACCCCTGCAGTCGAACGCCGCGCGGGCGGCGCTCGCGCGTCTGTCCGCGCAAATGCTGAGTCTGGCCGAGGGCTTGGCAGATTCGGCGGCTTTCTCGCGGTGGTTGGCGGCGCAGAGCGACCCCTTATTTGCCGAAGACGGAGCGGTCGAACGCGACTGGCGGGCCACGGTCATCGGCTTCGTCGTTTGCGCGATCACGCAAGCGCAAGCGCCCGTGCCCGCCGCCGCGAAGATGCAGCGCGTGATTTTGTGGAGCCCGGTCCTCGAGCGTCAGACGGCTGAGGGCTGGTCCGACACCTGGTCAGCCCTCGATGGCGTGCTCAGCGAGCGCATGGTGCCGCGGCTGCGCGCGCTGCTGATTGCCCTGAACGGGCCGATCGCAAGTGTCCTCTATACTCGATCCAAGGTTGCCGACCAACTCCAGTTCGATGGGGCACGCCGCCATCGCGCCCTGTTATCCGGCTTGCCGTATTCCGAGTCGGCGTGGACGCTCGCCTCGCTGAGCGCTCCCCAGTCACCGCTGCCGGAACTGATCCGCGACGACTTGTTGCTCGCGGCCGCCCCCGGCGCGGGTGATACGCCGGTCGATCCAGTGGCGCTGGAGGCGGTGCTTCGCGCGGTTGCGAAGACGGAAGTCCCGCCGACGCTGAAACGCCGGGCAGGTTTGCTGCGCAGGGAAACCCAGACTCTGGACGAGGACGACCGAACGGCGCTCGCGCTCTGCCTGCGGCTCGCCGCGATGCATCGCGTCTTGCCCGCCGCGGAGATCCGCCAGCACCTGCATGAAACACTGACTCTTGGCTGTTCGCAGCCTGGTACCCCGATCAACACCCTGCGGTGGTTCATCACCGAATCGCGCGAGCGGCTCGCGAAGCAGCGCGAGCTGCTGCCGGTGCTCGATTCATTGCAACACCACGCGCTGGGACTGGCCGCGGCCGCCCGATTTGCCGAACGCGAGGACTCGTTGCCGACGGCAGGCACGTTCCCGGCGGCGATCAAGCAGATCGTCAGCGGTCTGCAGGGCACTTGCGGCACGTCGGGCCTGCGCATGGCGTCCCAATGCCTGGAGGCTGGCCTCGATCCCGAGAAACCGGTGGTGATGCTCGAGCGCGTCGGGGCGAGCATCGATCCGGCGACGCCCACGGCGACGAGCGACCTGCTCAACGCGATGCGCGCCTCGTCGGGGAAAACAACTTTCAGTGAGTCGGCGGCCTAATCATGAAAACAGTCGCATTCCGTGGTGCGGGACAGGCCGCCGAGATCGAGACGCAGCAACGCTTGCTCGATGCGCTGCTCGCCCGCCAAGTGCCGGTCAAGATGCTGTGCCGTGGGCGCGGCCTGTGCGCCACCTGTCACGTCCATGTGGAATCGGGCGCCGATTCGCTGACTCCCATCACGCGTCAGGAGAAGTTGACGCTGTCGGTCCTGACCGGGGCGCGGAGCAACAGCCGGCTCGCTTGCCAGGCGAAGGTTTTGAGCGAAGGCGTGGAAATCAGTCTGCCGAAGGGCCTTTATGCGGAGTCCTTTTCGGACATCGAGAAGCTGATCGGCAAGCGGACGACGACGCCGATCCTGCATCCGATCAACGGTCGGGTATTGATCCAGGCGGGCAAGATCATCACCCGGTCGGCGATCGCCGATCTGTCGACGATCGATCTCGACGTGTCCGCAATCGTTTCGCCGGGTTGATGGCAGCGGTCCCTGGGTATGAATCAAGAGAGGTATTTGCGATGGTGGATCTAGAGAAACTCACGGCTTCGGCCATCGATCCGGTGATCGGCGGTCCCCGCGGCAATCACCTGTATTACAACCAGGAGGACTTCTTCCGCAATGAGACCGAGCGGGGCGAAATTTTCCTGCGGGATGGTCAGCGGGCCGCCAAGGTGACCGAGGGATTCATCAACGGCTTGCACCTTGGGGTGGAGGAAGAAGTCGGCGCGGCCAGCGCACTGATGATGTACCGCTGTGGTCAGGCCTGGGGTCTCCAGGACATGAAGCGCTTTGCGGCCCGCATGCGCCAGGAATACGGCGGCGGCAAGCGCGAAATCTGGTCCATGCATCCAAATTTCGTTTGGGAACAATGGTGGTGGCCGTTGACGGTCACCGGCTTCGGCGCGTGGTCCTTCGATCTATCCTACGAAGAGCAGGACCTCACCGTGATCGAGATCCGCAACTCTGCGGTGGCCACGTCGATGAGTCTGCTCGGCAAGCCGGTCTGCCACCTCTATGCGGGGATGTTCGCCGGCGTCTTCAGCTTCTACGACAAGGACGCCCGCGACTCGATCGAGATCCAGTGTTATTCGATGGGCAACGATGCCTGCAAATTCCTCGTGGGCCCGAAAGATCGGATCAACGCCGCGGAGTTCTGGCGCCAGGAAGGGGCGAGCGCCGGCGAGATCATGTCAAATCTGAACCGCTGACCCGCATGAACAATCCCTACCGTTTGCAACATCTACGACGCTTCGCGAACGGCCTCTCGGTCGGGCTCGTGCGGGCGTCCGCGCGTGCCAGCGGAGGGGCCGATCCTTGGGCGGATCTGTTCGCGAGCGTGCGACGCAGTCTGTCGGGCGCCAAGGCCGCGGAGGCCGCGCGGCAGGCGGCGGCCACGGCCGACCGCTCGGCTGCAGCGCTCGCGCCCGCCGCCCCGGTCGAGGCGGCGAAGCCGAAGCCGATCCAGCGGCGCAGCGCCGCGGTCCGTCCCTTGCCGACGGCGCTGTCGTTTCCCCGCCCCATTGGCACCGATGTGCGCGCAGTTCAGTTCTTTGCCGGGTTGCCGTTTTCCGGTCCGCCCCGCAATGCGGCGGTGGTCACCGAGTTGCCAACGAGAGCCGCGGGCGCGCCCCGGCTCGCCGCGCCGGTCGACGCCGATCAGCGCGCCGGGAATTTGTTTCGTTCCCTCGCGTGGGATGGCGCAACGACGAAGGAGCGCATCCACATCGAACCCGGCAGCGTCCCGCCAGGCAGCGCGCCCGTACGCCAGTCGGACGGTCCCGACCTGCCAGCGGAGTTCGCTCCCGGCCGGGTGTTCGCCGCCGGTGCCGCCAGTTTTCTTCAATCCGTGCCGTGGGATGCCGTGCCCCGGTCCGACAACACTCAGGCCTCCTCATGATCAAGATTCCCGAAGTTCCGTTGACTCAGTCCCATCGCAAGCATCCGGAGCTGATGTCTCTGTTCACGACCGTCGAAGGGCGATTTCTCACCGACGAGGAATTGGCCGAGTACGTTCGCGTGTTGCCCCATGCCAAGCAGCGCGCCGACGCCGCGCGGACGTTGCGGGTACATGAACAAGAGGTCGTCGAGCAGGTGGTCGATCACATCTTTCGTGATTATCCGTTCGAGAAGTTTCATCCGCTCGCGCGCGTCAAGGCGATTCGTGACATCCGCACGGTCGCGGCCTACACCATGCTCGCGATGCTGATGGACGACCCTCGCTGGCTGCGCGACAAACTCCTCTTGTGGCTGCGGACCATCCTGCAGTCATTCCGTTTCCCCGACAAGGAAACCCAGACTCGCAAGGTCGCGTTCGGCGCTCAGGAGGATACGACCGCAGCACAGCTCAAACCGGAGCAACGCGCGATCTATGCGACCTACACCAAGCTCAAGTCGCGGTTCCTGGAGGAATTCGACGAGAGCGGAGCGGCCCTGGTTGGGCCGTATTTTCAACAGGTCACCGAAACGCTGAGCGCGAGCTAAAGGCCCAAGGAATCGTTATGAACGCCACCGTGGACATTCAAAGAGACCAGACCGCCCGGCTCACCGAAGTCGCTTTCGAGCGCTTGTTCGGCGATTCGCAGCAACGCTTCGATCTGTATGAGGGCACGGTTCACTCCGTCTCCGATGCACGAATCATCTATCTTTCCGCCGACATCATTCGCGGCACCTACGAGGCGTTGAGCTACGAGGCCGGCGAGGCTTGGGGAATCATTCTTCGGTCCTGCGGCTTGATCTGGGGCAAGCGGGTGAGCTTGTCGCTGAATCGCGAGTTGCATGCGGTCACCGGCAGGCGCATGGAGTCGCTGACGGTGAGCGAATACGTCGGTCTGTTGGAACAGTACTTCGCGAGACACGGCTGGGGCCGCCTCAAGCTGGATTTGACCGAGGCGGAGCGCTCCGGCGTGGTCCGCGCCGAGGTGCAGAACAGCATCTTTGCGACCGTGCTCGTGGACCAGAAGGGCTCGGTCAATCAGATGATCGAGGGCCTGCTGGCCGGCTTGCTCGGCGGCATCTCCGAACACGACCTTGCATGCCTCGAGGTCGTGCGGCGCGGCCCGCCGGATGCATATTCGGAATTCTTCGTCTCGGGCAATGCGCGGGTCGAGAAGGCCCGCGAAAGCTTGCAGCCCGACCTGACCACGCAGGAATTGTTTTCGCTGTTCCACGCGGAAACTTGAGCCGCCGGTCCATGATCGAAGCCGTTTCTTTGGCGGAGGCCACCGATGGCAATCCCATCTGGGAAGCGAACAGCGGCATGGAAGAGCGGTTCGCCGTCCGGGGGGTGCTGCAGGCGAGCCAGATCTCGACCTCGATCGAGATGATCGAGCGCGCCACCGGCCAGTTGCTGTTTTGCAAGGTCTTCGCGCGCGCCGCCGTCTCTTCCTACCGGCGTGAGCTGGCCGCGGCGGTGCAATTCCGGCACCCGAACGTGCTGCAGCTGACCGGCACCTATTCGCTCCCCGATGGCCGGCCCTGCCTGATCTATCCGTTCGCGACCGGTGGGACCTTGGCGAAGCTGCTCGCCGACGTGCAGATTCCGCCGCGGGCGCAGACGGTCGATCTGCTCGAGCAGATGTTGACCGGGCTCGCGCACATTCATGCCGCCGGTTGGCTGCATTGTGATCTGAAGCCGGACAATATTTTCTTTGCGGAGCCCCTTGCTGCACCGTCCATGGGCGCGAGCCCGCGGCTGATCATCGGCGACCTGGGCGCGGCGTCGACGATCAAGGAGGCCCGTTCCGGACGGCATGCCGTCGGAACGCCGGCGTATACGGCCCCGGAGAGGATCTACGACACCTTCGATGAGCGCGCGGACATCTACAGCATCGGAGTCATCGCCTATCAGCTCTTGAACGGTCGACTTCCGTACACGGGCACCGTCACCGAGATTCTGCGCGGTCACATGGGCGGTGCGATCAGCTTCGACGGCGAGCCTCATGATGCCTTGATCGCTCTGGTCCGGCGCCTGCTGCAAAGGAATCCGGCGCAGCGGCCCGAGTCCGCCTTGCAGGCGCTAGCCGAACTCGATGCCGTGCGCAGTCATTTCGAAACGCCCGGCGCGCAGTTGAGTGCGAGATCCATGCGGGTTCCCGTCTTGACGGAAGTCGCCGCCCAGAGTCCCTTGCCCGCAGCCGCGTGCTTCCCGCTGAACCACCGGCCGTTGCGAATTGCGCTCGGCAGCAAGCCGTATCTGCTCGCCGTGGAATATCCTGGCTTCAGTGAGATCATCGATCTCGTCAGTCCGGCCGCCGAGCGAATGACTTGTCTCGGCGCTGGATTGTTCACTGCCGATGATACGGGAACGCTCGTCGGGGGCTTCGGCGAGGAGTATTGTCGCGTCGATGGAATCGCCCGCCGGCGCGACGTCATCGCCGGCGGCGTGATCGACGCGCGCGCCGTCTCCGTTCGCGGGGACAGCACGGTATGGGCCAGCAACCGCAGCCTGCACTTCGTGATCGCCGGCGCCACCGCATCGTCGGTGCGAAATGCATCGTACGGCGCTCTACCGGTGATCGCGCATTGGGGTGGGCGGGTGGCGGTGACCACCGGGCTCGGCAACGAGAAGATCAGCGTATTCGAATTGAACGGCGACCGGACGGACCAGACCATCGCGTGTCACGGGCCGATCCTCTCCATGGGGCAATCCCAGGACTCCCTTCTCGTGGTCAGCATGCAGCTCAACGGTGAAGGCCGTTATCGATTCGAGCTGGTCGGCGAGAAGGCCGCGTCCGCCACGCTGAACGACGTCGATCTGGTGAGTGCCGGGTGCAATGGCGCGCTGCTGATCGTCCGCGCCGAGCGGGAACTCTGGCATGTTGGTCCCGACCTCACGCCCCGACACTGGACGACGCTCGTGCATCCTTGCCGCAAAGTTGCCCTCTCGCCCTGCGGCAAGGCCGCGGTGGCCGTGGTGCAGCGAGACGATCGATTCGACGCATTATTCATCCATGGGCCCGAGCCCACCGACCTGGAGACAAGCTGATGTCCGCGTTACCCCAATTTCACCTCGTCGTTTGTTCGCACAGTTGGGCGATCCAACATTTGCACCGGGCTTCCTTCGATGCACAGAACATCGGCTTGATCGTGGAATTGAGCATCAATTCGAATTTCGCCTCGATGTTCGGCCAGGTCGGCGTCAAGCGCGCCGGCGTCGCCGGGCTGCTATCGCCGAAGGCAACCGCGCTCAAGCTTGCGCAGACCTTCGACGACATCATCGCACCGGTGATGCTCGCGTCCCATCCGCCCGTCCCCGCGGCGGCAATCAGCAATGGCGTGGCCAATCTGCGCCAGCAGGATCTCGGCGGAAAAGATGTCGTCTTGCTGGCCAACGTGGTCGACATTGCCGCCGTGTGGCCGGTGATCGGGCAGGCCGATACCTTCCGGGTACTCTGGGACATGACCGATCCCCCGAACTTCGCACTGGGTCAACTCGGCGACCAGCTCGCCCGTTGGGACGGTATCGACGCCGACAACTGGGCGGGGACCTTCTTTTATCGAGACGAACGCCGGCGCACCGCTCTCGACATGGCGGTCGCGCGCAAGTCCTACGAGTCGGTGATCGCGGACTATCCGGGCATCAAGGCCGTTTTCGCGTGAACGCACCGCGATGAGCAGAACCTTGAGCGCTCAGTTGGCGAACTTGATACGCATCAGCGGCACGCCCTCGCGTGACGAGCTTGCGCGTGCGTTCTCGCAGGGGTTCAGTCGCGTGGTCAATGTCTCCGGAACCTCGTTGCTGGACATTTATGGTACGGACGAATTGGCGTGTTGGCGGCTCGACGAATTTCGGATGCGCGATCTGTTCACCGACAGCGACGGCGCCGTGCCGCAGAGAGAGCCATTCGCCACGGCGGCAAAGCCGGAGGAGCGCCAAGCCTACTTCGAAGCCTGTCGCGCGCTAGAGAAGGGGCTCGCCGGCCTGGAATCCTGCCTCGTCCTGTGCAAACTCGGCGTCGGTCGCTCGCCTGCGGTGGTCTACGGTACCTTGCGGTCCGGCTTCGGACTCAATCATGATGATGCGCGAGCGACCGTCATTGCCTTGCGCCCCCAGGCGATGATTTCCAGGACCACTGAATCGGCCGCCGATTGGCTTTTGGCGCGGGCCGATTCGGGACTCGCCTGAAAATCGACCATGGCGGCATCCTTGGCCTGCGCGGCGCCCCGCGCCCACTTCGCCCCGCTCACCGTAATGACGGTCGGGCTCGCCAGAGAACACGGCTTCGAACCCCGCCAGATCGATTCAGATTTTGCCCACGCCGTGAGCGAGCTTCCTTCGGGCACGCTCACGCTGAGAACGCAGTCGCACGTCGCACCCGGTTGCGGCGAACTGCGCACCATGAATTTGTCGAGCGGCAAGGTCGATGTGGTGACCATGCTGTTGATTCCGACGGCCGATCGGCAACTCCCGCTGTACGCGATGCAGTTCGTTTCTCTGGGTGGTCAGCCGATCGTGGCGGTTCTCGACGCGCCGACGCTTTATGATCCGCAGGAAATCCCGAGTCGTGCGAACGCTCTGCTCGACGCCGCGAAGGCCAGGTTCCCTCTCTCCCGCTCGGAGGAACTCCCGGACTGGTATCGGGAGTGCCGTTCCGGGCACGAGATCTTCTCCCGTCCCGACCCCGGCGAGGGCTTCGAAAGCTATTGCGAGGCGCACTTATGGCTGGTGGGCGGCCTGCTCGCCGACTACGCGGGCGATCGCCGCGCGCTGGACGCGGCCGCTGCCGCGGACCATCGCAAACGCTGCCGTGCCTATCTCGGACACCACGCAGCCAATTCGGCGGGAAAGCCGCTGATGAGCCGGGCATTCGGCGACGAGTTCACGCGTCGCTACGTCGAGGAGTGCCTGTTCGGCGCGTGCTGATCCGCGGCGAGTGCGCGGCGCAGCGCGCGCGCCAAATCGCTCTTGCGGTACGGCTTCGGGATCAGAACGAGGCTCGGGTCGAGCCGGTCGCCACGGAAGATCGCGTCCTCGGTATAGCCCGACGTGTAGAGCACTTTGAGGCCGGGACGCAGCTGCGATGCCGCGGCCGCCAGTTCCCTGCCGTTCAAGCCTCCCGGCATGACGAAGTCGGTGAACAGCAAATCGACGTCTTGCCCGCTGCGCAGCCGCGCAAGGGCCGCTGGGCCGTCGGCGGCCGTCGTCACGGTGTATCCCAGACTGCGCAACAATTCGGCTGCATTCTCGCGCAAGTCGGGGTCATCTTCGACGAGTAGCAAACGTTCTTCGCCGCCGGGTACGCCCCGCTCCTCGATGCGCACCGGGGGACGCGCGACGGGAACGTCGACCCGCGGAAGGTAAAGCCGCACGGTCGTGCCCCGGCCTTGCTCCGAATGGACTTCGACGTGCCCTCCCGATTGCTTGACGAAACCGAACACCATCGCGAGTCCGAGACCGGTACCGCGACCCGGTGACTTGGTCGTGAAGAAGGGCTCGAAAACATGCGGCAAAATCTCCGGCGACATGCCGGAACCGGTGTCCGACACCGTCAGCAGCCAATAAGCACCGGCGGTCCAATCGACGTCACGGGCGACAAAGGCTGCGTCGAGCTCGACCGCGACGGTCGTGATGCTGACTCGACCGGCGCCGGCGACGGCATCGCGCGCATTGACGCACAGGTTCAGCAGCGCATTCTCCAGTTGACCCGGATCGATCAGCGCGATGCAAGGCCCGCTGCGGTAATCGATCTGCAGCTCGATCTGCGCGCCCAGCGAGCGTTCGAGCAGGGGGCGCAGGCTCGCGATCAGCTCATTCAAGTCGACCACGCGCGAGTCGAGGGGCTGGCGACGGGCGAACGCCAGCAGACGACTCGTCAGCTCCGTGCCGCGCTGCGCCGCGCGTCCGATCGATTCGGTCAACAGAAACTGCTCCGAACCCGGGGGGAGCCGCTCCCGCAACAGGCCTTCGTTGATGTTGATGACCGTTAGTAGATTGTTGAAGTCATGCGCGATGCCGCCGGTCAACTGGCCGACCGCCTCCATCCGCTCCGAGCGTCGCAATCGTTCTTCCAGCGCGATACGCTGGGTGATGTCGCGTTCCACCGCGACGAAGTGGGTGCAATGTTGTTCCTCGTCCATGACCGGTACGATGTCGACTTCGATGATGAATTCACGGCCGTCCTTGGCATAATTCGTCAGCGTGGCGAACACCGGCTCCCGCCTGGCGAGCGCCGCGGCTATCCGGTCCAGCTCGCGCCGCTCGGTCTTCGGTCCCTGCAGGATCCGGGGCGTCCTGCCGATCACCTCTTCACGCGAGTAGCCCGAGCGCGCGACGAACGCGTCGTTGACGAAGACGATGCGGGGCCATGGCTCGGCGGAGGGATCCGCCTCCGTGATCAGCACGATATCGTTCATGCGCCCGATACAGGCCTCCAAGAGGCGCAGATGCCCGTCGCGCTCCCGTTGCTGGGTGACGTCGCGGATCACCGAAAAAATCTGTCCGGCATCCGGCGCAGGACTCGAGTTCCACGAGAGCCATCGGTACGATCCATCTTTGCAGCGGTAACGATTCTGGAAGTCGACCGACTGCGCGCCCGCGACCAGGCGCCGGCGCCGGCCGTGCGACGCCTCCAAATCGTCGGGATGCACGAAATCCAGTGAACGTCGTCCGATCAATTCGTCGCGAGTCCATCCGAGGCAGCGGGTCCAGGCCGGGTTGACCTGCAGGAAGTGGCCACCAAAATCACTCACCGCGAGCAGGTCGTGTGACATTTCGAACAGCCGTTCGCGCTCACGGGTCGCACGCCTCTGCGCCAGCAGTTCGCTCGCAATCGACATGTCGGCCGCCATCCGCTCCAGCAGCCGGACTTCCTCCGCATCGAAGAATCCCGGTGTCGCTGAATATTGCATGAAGCCGCCAAATACCGCGCCCGAGCGGCGCAGCGGGAAAGCAGCCGCTGCGCGGTAGCCTTCGGCCAGCGCCGGCTCGCGCCACGGGGCGAACTCCGCGGATCGTTCGATGTCGTTGCAGACCGCGACCCGATTCTCGCGCACGGCCTTGCCAAAGGGCCCTTGGCCGGTGCGCGCGGTGGAGGTGCTCACTTCGAGCCGCGCGAGATAGGCCTCGACGCGCCCCGCCGACGCCACCACACGGATCGCGCCGCTCGCACCCTCCACGACTCCGATCCAGGCGGCGAGAAACCCGCCGAACTCGACTGCGATGCGGCAGGCCGCATCATAGAGTTCCTGCGGATCCTGCGCGCGCAGCGTCGCCGCGCTGATCTCAGCGAGCAGCAAATAGACGCTGCGGTCGCTTGGCTGGGGCAAGGGGCTTGACTCTAGGGCGGCGCGGGGTCACCAGCATAGCCAACTATGCACTGCGATGACCATGGACGAGTGCGGCCATGCTGCCAGGGCGGGCGGATGGCGTGAAGTGTGCGCCAGTTGGCATTTCCGGGAACTGCGACGAGGCCTGCGGTCCGTGCGACAGCGCATCCGCCGATATACCCTTGATCGGGAACAACTTGCCTGGGCACAGGCCGAAGGATGGAGTGTCGAGATGGAGCGAGTGGTCAAGCAATCCCCGTTGCCGATCGATCCGTTGTTCAATAGTTACAGCCAGCTCGCCCTCGGTCTCGTGCCGGACGCTGAAGCCTTTTGTTTGTTCGACGACAAACTCAACAGTCGCGGCCATGGTCCGAGCTTGCCCCCCGCGCCGATTGCCAAGTGGTTGCAAGCGCTGGGCTGGGCGGGGGATGTCGATCGCCGCGCCGCGAGCATCGCGCATGGCGATGGCCGCTGGCTCACGGCGGTGCCGCTCGAGGAAAGCGACGGGTCGCTGCTGGGCGTATTTTGCATCTGCCAAAAGCGCAGCGAGGCACCGTCCCAGCCGGTTCGCCATGCCGCGGAACTCGCGCTACGGCTGAAGCCCCTGCTCGACTGTGTGCACCGCGATCTGTCCGCCGCGCGACCCACGCATGATCGAGTCCAGCTCCTGACCGAGCGGACCGCCGAGCTCGAGTGGCTGTTCAACATCACGACCCGCCTCAAAGGCGCCGGCGACGACCGGCAGTTGCTCAGCCAATTGCTGAACGCGGCCGCCGAGCGGCTGGGTTGTGTGTTCGCGGTCCTATCGATTCCCGACAAGCGGCTCCTGCTCGAATGCGAACGCGCGGGGGGCGACCCTCAATCGCTCAAGACCGCTTGGCAACAGACGCAGCAGCACCTGCTTGCCTGGGCTCAGCGGCAGCACAAACCGCTGATCATCAACAGCGCCGGCCGCGGCAGTAACAAAGTCTCGGCATGCAAGATTCTCTCCGTGCCGATCGTGCGGGACAGCGGCCGCGTGCTCGGCGTGCTGGTGTTTTTCAACCCCTCGAGCGCAGCCGACTTTGCACCGCGACACGAGTTCCTGGCCCGGCACTTGGGCCGCCAGACCGTGAGCATCATCGACTCTCAGTTCGATCTGATGACCGGGCTGTACTCGAGGTCGGGACTCGAGCAAATGCATGCCAGTCTGCCCGCTCCGGTAGGCCCAGAACGCAGCATCGTCTACGTCGATATCGATCACATGCACATGGTCAACGAAATCCATGGCTTCGAACTTGGCGACGAACTGATCGTACGCATCGCCGAACTGCTGGCGCCGCCCTTGCTGCCGGCCGGTTCCATCGTCGCGCGCTTGTCCGGTGACCGGTTTGCCATGCTCTTCCCGGAGGCGGATCCACGCCGGGCCGCCGCGATCGCAGCCGAGTTTCAGCTCGCCGCGAAGCGGCTCGTGATCGGCCCCGAGCAACACCCGATCGAAGTTTCGGTAACCTGCGGAGTCGCCGCGCTGGTCGAGATGCCGCAAGGCTTCGCGCGCGCGATGGCTGCGGCCGAACTCGCCTGCAAGACCGCCAAGAGCCGCGGGCGCGGGCGCGTCGAGCTGTATGCGTGTGAAGACTCGAGCATGATGCGGCGCCATGACGACGCTGTCGCCGTCGGCAAGCTGCGCGCCGCGCTGCGCACCGATCGGCTGCAGCTGTATGCGCAACGCATTGCGCCGCTCAGCAATCCGGGTTCGCCGGGCGGTTACGAACTCTTGTTGCGGCTGCGGGAGGAGAATGGCGACATCATCGCGCCCGGGCCATTGATCGCGGCGGCGCAGCGCTACCAATTATTACCGTCGGTCGATCTGTGGGTCATCCGTCGCGCCATGGAAATGCTCGGCGGTTATCGGGAAATGCTCAAGACCCGAGCGCTGACGATCTCGATCAACATGTCGGGCCAGTCTCTCGGCGACGAGGACTGCATCGAACGACTGAAAGAGGGTTTGAAACGGGCGAATCCGCCCCCGGGCTGCGTCATCATCGAAATCACCGAGCAGGCGGCGGTGACGAATTTCGCGCGGGCACATGCCATGATCAAGCAATTGCAGGCCTTGGGCTGTCGCTTTGCGCTGGACGACTTCGGCACCGGATCGAATTCGCTGAGCTATCTCAAGAATTTGCAAATCTCGCGCCTGAAAATCGATGGCAGTTTCGTGCGCGACATTCTGACCAACAAGAACTCGTTGGCTACCGTCAAGGCGGTCGTCGAACTCGCCAAGGCCATGGGCATCGATACGGTCGCGGAGTTCGTCGAATCCGAGGCGATCGCACAGGCCGTGCGCAAGCTCGGCATCGACTACGCCCAAGGTTATGCCTACGGCAAGCCCGAGCCGTTCGATAAACTGCTCGAGCGGCTCGATCGCGAGGAGTCCCAACGCCAGCGGATCTTGTTCCTCGAGACCTGATTCGCGACGTGTTGGCGAGGCCACCCCGAGCGCATTATAGTTCGGGTACGAATCTGCGGGAGTCGGCAATGTCCTGGTATGGTCTGCTCAGCCGTCGCGTGAGCACTGCCGAATCGGCGCGACGCGCGCAGATGGAGACGCTGCGGGCCGTGGGCTATGTCGTCGTGCCCGATTTCCTCGACTCAGCGTCACTGGGACTGCTCAATGCGCGGGCGCGCGCCGAACTCTCAGGCCGCAAGGCGCCGCTCGAATTGGAGGTCGACCTGCAGTATCCGGGGGCGCCAAGGTCGCGCGCCGCTGCCGGTGGACAGACGGTGCGCCGCCTGCTCGATGTATACTCGCGCGATCCCGCGTTCGCGGCAGCGTTCACGGCGCCGGCGATCGCTGCCTGGATGACGGCCTATTTCGGCGAACCCGTGCTCATGTCGCGCGCGCATCACAATTGTCTAATGACCAAACATCCTGATTTCGGCAGCCTGACCGGTTGGCATCGTGATTCCCGCTATTGGTCGTTCGCGCGGGACGATCTCGTCTCTGTATGGCTCGCCCTCGGTCCCGAGACGATCGAGAACGGCGCGTTGTGGTTCGTGCCGGGATCGCACGCGATGCCGTTCGCCGCCGAGCGATTCGATCCGGAGAAGTTCTTTCGTGCGGATCGCGCCGATAACGTAGCGCTCTTGAGTACGGCCAAATCGCCGCCTCTACATGCCGGTGACGCGGTCTTCTTCCATAGCAACACTCTGCATTCCGCCGGACTCAATCGCAGCGAAGCGGTGAAATTCTCGCTCGTCAGCACCTACCATGCGCGCAGCAATTCGCCCGTGGCAGGCAGTCGCTCGGCCTCGATTCCGGAGATCGCACTCGGCTGAAGAGTCGCTCACCAGGCGCCGCTGCCGGGCTCAGTTACCCAAGAAGGCTTCGAGCGAGTCATCGAGGGCCTGCATCCACTTTGTGTGGTGCGGCGGCGCCATGGTGCCGGTCAGCGTCGAGGCATAGGAGCGGTCGCGGTAAGTGACGATGCCTTCGGCTTTGTGGTGCTCCCATTGCTTGAATAGCTCGGCCATCTGGCGCACGTTCATCTGCGGGTAGTCGGTCGCCGCCAGGAGGTCCAGCATGTAGTCGGCCTGAAAGTCGATCCCCTCGAAGGCGTCTTGAATGTCCTCTTCCCGCCCGCGCCAGCTGCGGATGTCCGCGGCGATCGCGGCGGCGTCGGGCAGGCTGATGCGGCCCAGTATGACGTCGCGGGCATACCAGGCTTGGGCGTCGAACATATTGAAGGTGAAGAACTGATCCTGCATTCCCAGGTAGATCAATTTTGGATTGGCCTGCCAGAAAACGCCCTTGTAGAGCCCGAGCGGATATAGGCGGTTGTTGGTCTTCAAACGCAGGTTTTCGTCGAGAAACGGAAAATGGTGCAAATAGCCCGTGCACAACACGATCGCATCGACGTCGCGGCTCGAGCCATCCTTGAAGAAGGCCGTGCGTCCCTGCACGTGGGTCAGCAACGGCCGCACCTCGAATCCTTCCGGCCAGGTGAAGGCCAGCGGCTTCGTGCGATAGCTGAACGTGATGGACTTTGCACCGTACTTGAAGCACTGTGTGCCGATATCCTCGGCCGAGTAACTGCTGCCGATCAGCAAAATGTCCTTGCCCGAAAATTCGTTCGCATCGCGAAAATCATGGGCATGCAGAACGCGCCCCGGAAACTTGTCGAAGCCGGGGAAGCCCGGCATGTTCGGCGTCGAGAAATGGCCGCTGGCTACGATCACGTAATCGAAGCTCTCCTCGTACAGGCGATCCTTCTGTAGATCCTTGACGGTCACGGTGAACTGGTCCGTCGCCGAATCGAAACTCACGCCGCGCACGGCGGAGTGAAACCGAATCTTCTCCCGCACACCGCTCTTGGCAAGCCGACCCTTGATGTAATCGTGCAGCACGGCGCGCGGCGGATAGGACGGGATCGGCCGTCCGAAATGTTCCTCGAAGCCGTAGTCCGCGAATTCGAGGCATTCCTTCGGACCATTCGACCACAAGAAGCGGTACATGCTGCCGTGCACCGGTTCACCGAACTCGTCCAAGCCGGTGCGCCAAGTGTAATTCCAAAGACCGCCCCAATCTGCTTGTTTCTCGAAACACACGACTTCCGGAACCTCCGCGCCCCGGCGTGCCGCGCTTTCGAAAGCCCGCAAGGCGGCCATGCCACTGGGTCCGGCGCCGATCACGGCTATCCGTTTCGTCATCAAGTTCTCCCGAGGTTCAGCGAGGAATGCCGCGCAGCATTGTAAGGTGTGGCGCGTTCAGGCGCGTACCCGACTCTTGTCGGGATCATAGTGTGGAAACCGCGTGACCACCGCGCCGAGCCGCTTCTGACGGCCGTCGAGTTTGCCGATCTCGACCGCGACTCCAGGGGTGGTGTGACCGATATCGAGACGCGCCAGCGCGATATGCGCGCGCAGCGCCGGCGATTTCGCCGCACTGGTGACGACCCCGACCTGCGCACGGCCCGAAAATACGGGGTCGCCGTGCACGACGACTTCCTGGCTGTCGATCTCGAGGCCGACGAGCTGCCGTTGCGGGTGAGCGCGCCGCCGCGACAAGGCCTCGCGGCCGATGAAAGGATCCGCCTTACTCTGCGGCACCGTGAATCCGATGCCTGCCTCGAACGGATCCGTTTGGTCGCAAAATTCGGCGCCGGCGAACACCAGACCCGCTTCGATGCGCAGGATGTCGAGCGCGGCGAGTCCCAAGGGGGCGAGTCCGTACGCCTGGCCGGCGTTCCACACGGCATCCCAAACCGCCGAACCGGAATCCGGATGGCACCAAATCTCGTACCCCAATTCACCGGAATAGCCCGTGCGCGAGACGACCACGGCCGCGCCGCCGATGCGGCCGATCGTGAACCGGAACCATCCCAACTCGACGAGTGTCGGTTGATGAGCCGGCGTCGTCACCAAGTCTGCGAGGATCTCGCGGGATCTCGGCCCTTGCACGGCCAGGTTGTGCAGCTGATCGGTCGACGACCGACACCAAGCCGACAGACCGCGTTCGGCCGCGAGTTGTCGCAGCCATACCCCGCAATAAGCGTCGCCACAGACGAGCCGGAAATTCTGCGGACCGAGCCGGAACACCGTGCCGTCGTCGATCATCCCGCCGGTCTCGTGGCAGATCGCCGTATACACGACTTGACCCACCGCCAGCCGACGCATGTCGCGCGTCACGGCGAGTTGCAGCAGCGCTTCGGCATCCGGGCCGGTAATTTCGAATTTGCGCAGGGCCGACAGATCGATGCAGACCGCACGCTCGCGGCAGGCCCAGTATTCATCGATCGGTCCGTTGGCGGCGAAGCCGGTCGGTGTCCAAAAGCCCTTGTAATCGACGAAGGCACGAGTGAGGGCGGAAGTGCGCGGGTCGAATCCGCTTTTCCGGGTCAATTCGGGAGCGGCATCCGGAGTCATACGATGGGCATTTCCTTTGGAGAAGGCGGCACTGCGATCGTACACGCGCACTTGAATGTCCGTCGGCTGCCAGCCGTTCGCGGGGTCGATGTCGTCGGCACAACTCGAAGACGCGCAAACCAAATCCGTCAGCGCCCGCAGCAGGACATAATCACCCGGACGCGACCAGGGTTCGTCACTGCCGATCGTGCCATCGGCCCGCACGAAGGTATTGTAAAAAAAATTCAGCGCCGGCCAACCGGCGCGTGGGGCCACGCCGAACGGCGCGATCGCGCGATTGAAGTTGTCGCTGCAGTTCGCATGACCGGGATAGCCCATGTCCTCGTAATACTTGGCGGTGCAGGCGAGGAGAAATGCATCGTGACGGCCGACCGTGTCCCGCACCGTCTCCAAGAGGGGCCGCAGGCGCGCATCGAAATACTTGCCGTGCAAACCGGGGACCGGCATCGCATGGCCCATCAAGGTCCGGGTCGCAGTCGCGTCGATGCCCCATTCCTCGCCTACGCTGAGCGCCGAGGCGTCGAAGGCGAGGAAATCGGAGCATTGTTTGCCGGCGATGTCGATGATCTGAATGTAGTCGCCCGCAGCGACTCGATAGGCCGTGGCAGTCGCGGCGCGAACGCGCAAGTCGAGCTTGGCCGGGGCCAAAGGCGCCGGCGGCTCGGCCGGATCGGCCTCGAGGATGAGCTGCAGCATCGTTGCCGGCATCTGATGATCGGGCGCCATTTTCTCGCCCGGTGCCAGCAATAGGCAGTGCATGGGCTCGTCCACTGTGACCACGGCGCGGCGTCCGGCGGCGCCCGCGCCGTTGAACACCCGGTAGGCAATGGTCCGCTCGAGTCCGTCTTTGCATGCGGCCGCGACGATTGCCTGTGCCTCGTCGTCGCAAAACTCGGCCGCGAATGCCGGCAAGTACAGCTCTCGGTCGAGTACGAGTTCATTGGAGTCCGGGAGCCGCACCTGGCCCTCCGGCACCTGTCCCTCCGGCACGAATAAAATGGCGCCCTGCAGGCCTTCGAGATCGACGATCACGGCGGCAACGCCCGGGCGCAAAGTGAACCGGTGTGCACCACGGCCGGGCACGAAGCGCGACTGCGGAACACGTGGCGGCGCCGCGACGGCAATGGTCACGAGAGTATCTCCACTGTCACGGACGACCTCGCACCCTAGCGCGAAGTCGACCGCGATGCTAGAAAAAGTTTTTGCTCTGCACAAGCGGCGGTGTCTGAGCGGTCCGGGCGAGGGCGCGCGACAAAGGAGCGATGCTCAGTGCCGCCATGCCAGCATCAGCAGGCGAACGCGGCCGTAGGCCTTGGCAAGCTCCGTCGCGCCGACATAGGTACAGGCGAGATCCGGCGCACCCTCCAGGCTCAGCTGCGCCGCGAACGCTTCGGTGACGAACACGGCGCCCGGCGGGACGATCGGCACTACCCGCGCGGCGAACGAGAGTTGCGGGCCGAAGAAGGACTGCGTCTCCTCGATAGGATCCATGCCCTGATCGGCCGCACCAAAGTGCAGCGCCGTGCGAAACTCGAGGCGTCGGCCAGCGGAAAAGTCCTCGTTGAGTCGAGTCGTGGCCGCGGCAATCTCGAGCGCCGCGCGTGCCGCCGCGGTGGCCGTGCGGAATATCCCGTGTATGGCATCGCCCCATGTCTTGCGAAACACGACGTCCTTGGCATGACGGCGCAGAACCGCCGCGCCGGTCTGTGGCAGCAATTTGCTCCAGTAGCGCCTGGTCTCCGGCGCGCTCAGCGTCGAGTAGCCCACCGCGTCGGCGAAAAACAAGCCATAACGGGGCACGCGCCGCAAGGCCGCGCCACGGCTGTCGAACTCGCGGCAGAAGCCTGCGCGGTTGCGCGGCGTGTATTGTCGCCAACGGCCTCCGGCGGCGCGCAACAGCACCCAGGGGGCGTGCAGGGCTTGTGCGAAGCCCAGAGACAAACCGAGCGCCACCTCGGCGCAGCAGCGCGCGTTGTCCGGGGCTTCGTCGAGCAGCAGGCTCGACCAGGTATAGCCAGCGCGTTGTCCCGATGCCTGACGATTCAAGACGAGCTGAGCGGGTCGAGGCGAGGCAAGGTCCGGCGGCGCGTTCGGCATGATGACGTGCAAATCGCCGCCGAGTGCGCTCAGCGCCTGGCGCAGTTCGGAGTGATCCGTCCCGGCGTCATAGACGAGCACGGGCAGATCGGCCGATTCCTCGAGCGCCGTGAATTCCTCGCCCGAGAAGGGCTCCTCCTCGGGGCACACGAAGCCGACCGCGGGGAGATGCCAGCGGTCGAGTATGTCGGCGCAATCGCCGCGCAATGGCACGAGCCGCCGCATCTGCGCGAAGCTGCGGGTGCGGGCCCAAAGATTGCGCCGACAAAATTGGTTCGCGGCGCCGACCGCGGCGCTCAAGGCCGGCCGGTCGCTCATGATCAGCGCGACCTCGGCAAGCATGGCCCAGTGAAAATAAGCGCTCTCTGGGTCCGTCGGCACGGACAGCCGCGCGAGGTCGGCGAGTACCGACGCGGCGAGCCGCGTCGCGCGCTGTTCGTCGCCGGCAAGAGCCCACAACGATGCTGCGTTCTGTGCCGGATAAGCGCCCCGTGTACTCGCCGCGATCCGGTCGTAGGCTTGCGCGGCCTGCACCAGCAGCGGCGCTGCATCCGGCCCGCGGGCGAGGAAGGCGAGATCCTTCAGCAAGCGTGCCTCGAGCACGAGGAAATCCTCGCTCGCTGAATCAGGCAGGTCGCTGGCACGGTACGCTGCAAGCGCGGCGCCCGTGGAGCCGCAGGACGCGAGGGCCAAGATCGAGACGTGTTGCAGCGGCAGCGACTTCGGCCAGAGGCAGAGGCCTTCCTGCGCCATGTCGAAGGCCGCGACGAAATTGCCGCTGCGCTGGAGCTTCCACGCGGTGGCAAGCGCGTCCTCTTCGTTGGCGAGCAGTTCGATGGACACAAGTGGATCCTGCACCAGGTCGATGTTCCGACGCCAGCGAGCATCGCAGATGCGGCGGCGGCGATCTGTCCTGCGCCGGACACAAGCATTAAGATGCTCGATAAAGAACAGCAGGAGAAGAGCTGGCATGGCCTTGAACGCATACACGGTGATCGAGCGAAACAGACTGTTCCGAGGGCTGCCGCCGGCGACGCTGACGCGAATCGCGGGTTTGGGCATCCGGCGCGTGTATGCCAAAGGCGAGACGATCTTTGCACAGACCGACCCCGGTGACGGGCTCTACGGTGTGGTCACCGGCCGGGTGCGCATCAGCGCGAGTTCGGCAGACGGCAAGGAGCTGTTCTTGAACATCATGGAACCGGGCGATACGTTCGGCGAGATCGCGCTGCTCGATGGGCGGCCACGCACTGCCGGCGCCAGCGCCATGGCCGCCTCCGACGTCGTCGTGATACCGCGCGACCAGTTCATGGGACTGCTGCGGCGGGAACCCGAACTCGTCAGCCATGTCCTCGAACTGCTGTGTCAGCGGCTGCGCTGGTTGAGCGGCCTCACGGAGGAATCGGCTTTGCTGCCCGTACCCGCGCGCTTGGCCAAGCGCCTGCTGACGCTCGGACAAATGCACGGCCAGAACACCGCCAAGGGGGTCCGTTTGTCGATCTCTCAAGAGGAGATGGCGCGTTTCGTCGGTCTGTCCCGACAAGTCGTCAATCAGTACCTGCAGAACTGGAAATCTCGACAATGGGTGGGACTCGGACGCAGCAACATCACGATCCTCGATCCGGCGGCCTTGCAGGCCATCGTCGCCAACGATCCGTAGCGCTATGATCACGCCGGGATGGTTAATCTGAAGGCGAGCGTGGCATGCGAAGGGTTCTTGTGAGGATTGCCGCGGTACTCGCGGTTGTTTGGTTCGGCGGAGTGACTGGCGCATTCGCGCAACGGATCGATCCGGCGATCGAACGGGTGATCACCGCGGTTCAGGCGATCGACGATCATGCGCACCCGGTGCTCGCGCCGCCGGCCATGGCGGGTGACCGCGAGTTCGACGCCTTGCCGGTCGAGAGCTTGGAGGCGCAGACCGATCCGGTCGCAATGCGTCCGGACTTCCCGCTGCTCGGCGCCGCCTGGCAGGCTCTCTACGGATTCTCGACTCCGCCGCCCCTGGGTCCGGAGGATCAGGCGCGTCTCGACGAGTTGCGCCACAAGGTCCAGACGGAGCAAGGCGAACACTTCCCCGCCTGGGTTCTCGACCACGCCGGCATCGGCACGATGCTGGCAAATCGTGTCGGCATGGGCTTCGGGGTCGAACCGCCGCGGTTTCGATGGGTGCCTTACGCGGATGCCCTGCTTTTTCCCTTGGACAATGCGGGCCTCGCGGCCGCGACGCCCGATCGGACGGAATTCTTCCGGCTCGAGGCGATCGTGCGTAGTCGCTACCTCAAAGAGTCCGGACTCGCCGCCGCACCGGCGACGCTGGGCGAGTATTTGTCGAAGGTCGTCAGCGCGACGCTGGAACGGCAAAAGGCAGCCGGCGCCGTCGCCGAGAAGTTCGAGGTCGCCTATCTGCGCTCCTTCGATTTCGGCGACCCGCCGCGCGCCGCGGCCGAGAAGATCTACGCGCGTTGGATTGCCGGCGGGGTACCCGATCCGGGGGCGTACAAGCAGCTCCAGGATTATCTGTTTCGCTACATTGCGATGGAATGCGGTCGCTTGAGCTTGGCCGTACATCTGCATACGTTGGGGGGCGTCGGCAGCTACTTCTCCGTGGCGGGCGTGAACCCCTTGCTGCTGGAACCCTTGTTCAACGACCACAGGCTGCGCAAGACGAATTTCGTGCTCTTGCACGGCGGGTGGCCGTACGTGCGGGAGACCGCGGCGCTCTTGCAGAAGCCCAATGTTTACGCGGACATCTCCTGCCAGGACATCCTGTTGACGCCACGTACCCAGGCTGGATGGTTGCGTGAATGGCTGGAATTCGTCCCCGACAAAGTCTTGTTCGGCACCGATGCCTACGGTTTCACGGCCGAGATGGGCTGGCCCGAGGCGGCTTGGATCGCGAGTCACGATGCGCGCGAAGCTTTAGGGCTCGCGCTCACGGGCATGTTCGAGGATGGAGAGATCAGCGTCGAACGCGCCGGGGAGATCGCCACGCTGGTGCTCCGGGGAAACGCCGAGGCGCTCTACCGGTTTCAAGGAACCTGATGGGGATGCCATCGTCCGTCGATGCGGGGACCGGACGCGGCTTAAGGATCGCTGGCCGTTGCCGATAATTTCGGAGTCGCGCGCAGTGTGGGCGTCGATGCGTACAGGCCAGCCAGGACGACCAAGTTGACAGCTAAGGATTACAACGTGCCGAGACCGCTAGTCAGCGTCATCACCGCGACCACCGGCAAGCTCGCGTTGGCGAAGTGCGTCGCCTCCGTGATGCGCCAAACCTACCGGCCGATCCAGCACCTGGTGTTCGTCGACGGTCCTCGCCATCGGGATGCGGCCGATGCGATGCTAGCGCCGTTTGCAGCTTGCGATCCATTTGCGCCGGGCGGAGAGTCCGAGGGCTACCGGATCGAACGGGTCGATCTGCCGTTTCCGGTGGGCCGGGACCGCTGGAATGGGCATCGTATCTACGGCGCCGGATCCTATCTTGCCGACGGCGAGTGCGTGTTGTTTCTCGACGACGATAATCAACTCGAGCCGACGCATGTGATGGACTGCATGAAGGTGATCGAGGCCGGCAACGATTGGGCCTATTCGCTGCGTCGCCTCGTCAGCCCCGAAGGCGTCGAGCTCGGCTACGACGATTGCGAGAGTCTCGGCAAATGGCCCAGCGTGCTGCATCCCGAGGACTACTTCATCGACGTCAATTGCTACTTCCTCAAGCGCGCGGTGGCCATCGCCGCTTCCCCGATTTGGTTTCGCAAGGCGCGTGAGCCCGGCCAGATGGAGGTCGATCGAGTGCTGCGCAAGGTGCTCGGCGAGCGCTTGTTTCCGCGTTTCGATTGCACCTACGGGTACTCGGTCGTCTACACCGTCGGCAGCAGCCGGCTATCCGTACAACCGGAATTCTTCGAGCGCGGCAATGCCGAAATGTTGCGCCGCTATGGCGGTACGCTCCCGTGGAAGCGAAGCGCGGCCGAAAAGCAAGCCGGCGGCGCACTACCGCGCTCGAGCGCGGCCTGAGTGGGGTGCCGGTGCAACCGCTGCCGCTCGGCTTTCTCCGCACCCCCACCGCTGTCGTGCCGGAACTCGAACCCTGGCTGGCCGATCCAGAGGATCCGGCGTTGTCCGTCATGGCGGATTTTCGCATACACCCGTCGGTGAGTATCGCGGAGGACTCGAAAGTCGACCAGGCGCTCAAACGGCTGAAGCTCACCGGCGTCCGCTCGGCATTGGTGACGGGCGAGAAATGCTACGTCGTCGTCGGTCTCGTCACCGCCGCCGATCTCTGCGGCGACAAGTTGTCACACGCGATGCTCTCGAGCGCGCTGCCGCGTCGCCAGGTGCTGGTGCGCGACGTCATGGAGCCGATTCAGCATTGCCTGGTCGTGGAGGTCGATCACCTCGCGCGAGCGCGAGTCGCGGATGTCGTGCGGATGTTCGTGGAATGCGGCCGCTCGCATGTGCCGGTCGTGGAAACGGATGCGTTCGGCAGGCAACGTTTGCGCGGCATGTTGTCATACGCTCGCATCAAGCGCGTGCTGTCGAGCTTCGAGGCGGCGGCACTGCCCGCGGAACGGGCCATCATCACGGGTCCCTGGTATCGCTGAGCGCCCCGGCGCCGCCGACCTCGGTCCATAGTTCCCGCGCCCAGCGCGCGAGCGTCAGCGCCTCCTGCCAGCGGTCCGACAACTCGCGTCCGTCGGCATCCGTGATCGCATAGTCCGGAGGTCCCAGTTCGCATAGGAACACGAGCGCGCCTGCGGCATCGCCGCGTCGTGCGCGCCAGGCGGCGAAGCCTTCCCGCCACCAGTCGCGAAACATGGCCACCCACCGCGCATTTTGCGGAAATCCCAGGGCGATTTGTATCTGCCCGCGTGCCGCCACACGGCCCTGGAACGAATCCGAGCGCTCCAGGATGCGGGTGATCATGGCCCGCAGTTCGGGGGTCGGCGGGCACGGCATTTCCCGATCGACGACATAATGCGATAAATCGGCCGCAAAGCGCAGCTCAGGGACGGCTTCGAGCAGTTGGATGGCCGTGAACAGGTCGTTGGTGATGCAGTTGCGATGCGTCTCGAACTGGATCGGCATCGCCTCCCGGTCAGCGAGCCGCAGCCAGCCCTCGATCACGGGAATCATCTCGACGAGGCGGAGCGGCATTTGCTGGCCGATCACGACGACGTAAGGCGCGGCGATGCGATGCGCGAGCGCGAGCGCCGGCCGGAGGTCGTCGATCGATTGGGGAAAGGCGGTCAGGCCTGCCCTCAAGCCGGTGCGCGCGAAATGCGGCACGGTCGCTTCGGCCTCGGCGAAGCTGAGCGCGCCGAGGTCGATTGCCATTCCGTCGAAACCGGCAGCCAGCACGCGGTCGAACTTTGCGGCGGTCGAGGCCTCGGGCGAGTCGAGTCGGCTCATCGCCCAGAGCGCCTGGTAGACGAGCAGCGCCTGGCTCAATCGTGGATCCACAGGCTGTCGTCGGGATAGTCGGCCTCGGTTTTGCCGCGCGCGAACGCCCGAACTGCCGCGACCTGAAAACCCCAGTAGCTCATCGTCGGCGGTGCCGCTCCGCGCCGCGTGAACAACACGGCATGCAGTTCGGCCAGGCGGTGAAACGGCACGCCCGGGAAGGCGTGGTGCGCCGTGTGATATTGCATCTGCCAGGCCAGCCAGCGCAGACCCGCGTTCGTCCGGGTGCTGCGGGTGTTGCCGAGTATGTCGTCGGCGTGCGGCAGGCCGAGGTGCTCGATCGTGTTCTGCAGCTGATGGGTGAATTTCAGCAGGCACATCGGCGCGAGCCACAGCAGCACCGCGCCCCAGCTTTGCCACAGAACCGATGCCCCGGCGATCAGCGCATATCCGGCCAGATGCAGTCGCGCTTCCCGGATCAGCTCGCCATGGCGGTAGGCAGGTAGGTAGGGCTCGGTGACGATGCCGGCGGAGAACCGTAGTATGCGGCGCCAGCGCGTGTACCAATAGGTGATGCCCGACATCCAGAGCAGGTAGGAACCCAGCGTGTAGCGGTCGCGCGCGAGTTCACCGTCCCGCGCCCAGTCCTGCGTGTAACGGTGGTGCGCCATATGCTGCACCTGATCGAAAGTGCGCGGGTAGAATAAGACGAAGCCGAACAGCCGGCCGACCCATTCGTTGAGCCGGCGCGTGCGGAACACCGTCCCATGACTGAGCTCGTGCTGGCCCGCGTAGAGAAAGTTCAGCAAGACACCGTGCACGCAGAACACCGGTGCTGCCCACCACGTGCCCCACGCAAACCACAACAGGCCGCCCGTCGCGAGCACGGCGCCCACGTGCGACCCGGCCTGCAATGCGCCGGCCCGATCCGAAGCCACGCAGAGCGAGCGCAGCGTCGCACTGTCGATCAACTCGCGTCGTTTGGCCGCTGCCAGGGTTTCCATGATTTACCTCGGGGTCTCGACCACCGATTATAGGGTATGGAATCGACGCCGCGGGTCGCCGGCCTTGCTCCGCGGGTTCTCCGGCTCTTAAACTATGCTGCGAAGCAGTGCGTGATCGATCTGTTCTACCTGAAGGGATTCGTCGGCCATGGAAAGATCCGCTGTCGTCATCGTCCCTACCACGGGTGCCCCTGATCTCGCCGGCTGCATCGAGAGCGTGCTCTCGCAGAGCCATGCCGCGACCGGGCTATACGTCGTTTGCGACGGACCCGCGTTCCTGCCGTCGGTCGCCGCCATTCTGCGCCGGTTCGACGCCGCGCGAATCCGTCTGCTGGTTCTTCCGGAGAACGTCGGTGCCCAGGGGTTCTACGGCCATCGGATCTATGCGGCTGCGACGCATCTCGTGAACGAGGACTATGTCCTCTACCTCGACCAGGACAACTGGTTCGAGCGCGGTCACGTGGCTTCGATGATCGAGCTGATCGAGACCCAGGAGTTGCAGTGGGCACACAGCTTGCGCAGGATCTGCGCCAAGACGGGTGAATTTCTACTCTACGACCAGTGCGAGAGCCTGGGCCGGCAAATGGCGTGGACCGGCGTCCATCACGTCGACACCAACGCGTATTGCCTGCGTCGGGAAGTAGCCGTCCGGGCCGCGAGCGCCTGGCATGGGGGTTGGGGTCAGGACCGTATCTTCTACAAGGCGCTCGATAGCCATTTCCCGAAATACAAGTGCACCGGCCAATACTCGGTCAACTATCGCCTCGGCGGCAACCCCGGCGCCGTGACCGCGGAATTCTTCGTCCGCGGCAACGCCGCGATGTGCGACCGCCGAGATCAGTCGTCGTCATTGCCGTAGATGATCAGGGAGAGCATGCGGATCGGCACTTTCTCGAGGCGCTCCGGACCGTGCGGCACGTCGCCCCGGAACGTGAGCGTGTCGCCCGGCCGCAGAACGTAGCTCTGGCGCCCATGCCGGTAATGAATGATCCCGGACAGCATGTGAATGAACTCGATCCCGGGGTGTTGAAAGCCGGGAAATATCTCGCTCTTGTCCGTGAAGGTCACGAGAAAAGGTTCGAAGATCTTGCGCGGTCCGCGCTGCGCGGCGAGCAGATGATAGGTATGACCCCGCCGGGTTCCGCTGCGCACGGTCTCCAAACCCTCGCCCGACCGGATCAGTTGTGCGCCCCCGTCATCGGCGCCGACCCGTTGCAGCAATAGCGACGCGGTGACGCCGAGCGCCTCCGACAAAGCGACGATGGTCTCTAGACTCGGGCTCACCCGGCCGGTTTCGAGACGACTCAGCATGGCGCTGCTGATGTTCGCGCGTCGGGCGACGTCCGCGAGGGTGAGATTCTGCGTCTCGCGCAGGTGGCGCGCGGTTCTGCCGAGATCGACGGCGGGGTTTTCCGCACGGTCCGTAGCGAGCTCGCCCGCCGTGTTGCGCTTCTCCGGGCGGCCGCGCCCGCCGTGGGCCGCGGATTTGACTTGCATATTACGCAATCCAATTTGCTCCACAGTTAACGTTTGTGCTTATATTCGCATATGCAAGTCGCGGCCGCGAGAGCGGGAGTCGATGGCGGGAGACAGCGGATGAATCGGGACGAAGCCGGGCAGTTTTTTCGCGAGCACAACATTCGCTACCTCTTGGCGCAGTTCGTCGACATACACGGCGCCGCCAAGGCGAAAGCCGTGCCGATCGAGCATCTGGACATGATACTCGGCGACGGCGCGGGTTTTGCCGGCTTCGCGCTCTGGGGTTTCGGCATGGGCCCCGAAGGTCCCGACTATATGGCGGTCGGCGACCTCTCTACCCTGCAGGCGATACCCTGGATGCCTGGCTATGCGAGGATCATCTGCAACGGCACGGTCAAGGGCCAACCCTATCCCTATTGCTCCCGGGTCGCATTGCAGGCGCAGCTGGCGAGATTGGCCGAGCGGGGACTGACCCTGTACACCGGCATCGAGCCCGAGTTCATGCTGCTCGCGCGAAGCGAGGATGGCAGTCTCGGTCCCGCCGATGCGACGGACACGCTCGACAAGCCTTGTTACGACTACAAAGGCCTCTCCCGGACACGTGCCGTACTCGATGCGATGGTCGACGCCTTGCGCGCCGTCGGCATCGACGTTTATCAAATCGATCACGAGGACGGCAACGGCCAGTTCGAGATCAATTTCACCTACGCCGAGGCACTAAAATCCGCGGACAGCTTCACGTTCGTGAAAATGGCGGCGAGCGAAATCGCGCACCAACACGGTTTGATCGCCACCTTCATGCCCAAGCCCTTCTCGAATCGCACGGGCAGCGGCGCGCATTTCCACGTCTCGCTCGGCTCGGCGACCGAAAAGAACGCGTTTCACGATCCCAAAGATCCGAGCGGCATGGGCCTTTCCCGGCTCGCCTATCAATTCCTGGCCGGCGTGCTCACCCATGCCCGCGCCTTCAGTGCGGTCGCGGCACCTACCGTGAATTCCTACAAACGACTCGTCGTCGGCCGCTCGCTTTCGGGAGCCACCTGGGCTCCAGCCTATATCGCTTATGGGGACAATAATCGCACCGCCTGCGTGCGCGTGCCGTTCGGGCGCCTCGAGGTCCGCTTGCCGGACTCCGGCTGCAATCCCTATCTCACGACCGCCGCCCTGATCGCCGCGGGACTCGACGGCATCGACCGCAACCTGGATCCGGGGCCGGCGCGCAACGTCAATCTGTACGAACTTTCGGCTGTCGAGCTCGAGGCACAGGGTATCGGCTTGCTGCCCCAGAATCTGCTCGAGGCCGTGACCGCGCTCGAGGCAGATCCGGTGATCCAAGCCGGACTGGGGCTCGATCTAGCACGCGAGTTCATGCGCTTGAAACGCATGGAATGGACCGAATACGCGCGGCACGTTTCCGATTGGGAATCGAAGCGCTACCTGGAATTTTTTTAGGAGCGGCGCGCATGTGTGGCATCGTGGGTCTCTTGGTCAAGAAACCGCAACTGCGTGCGCAACTCGGCGCGCTCATGGTGCCGATGTTGACGGGCATGACGGAGCGCGGTCCCGATTCCGCGGGTCTCGCGGTCTACACCGACCCGGTCGCCGGGCAGCAACACAAGCTCAGCCTCTACCGCGGCATGCATGCGGTCGACTGGACGGAACTGCTCGCGCGCCTAGGCACCGAAGTCAGCGGCAGCCATCGTGTCCACGCCGTCGGCAATCATGCCATCGTCACGACCGATGCCGAACCGGACGACGTGGCGGCGTGGCTGGGCGCGCACGCACGCGAAGTCGCGGTGCTTTCGATCGGCCGGTCGATCGATTTGTACAAGGACGTCGGTGCGCCCGCCGAAATCGCCGATCGCTACGGCTTCCGGGGCTTGCAAGGCTCGCATTTGGTTGGTCACACCCGCATGGCGACCGAGTCGGCCGTGACGCCCGCGCACGCACACCCCTTCACCGCGGGCCGCGACTTCTGTCTCGTGCACAACGGGTCGCTGTCGAATCCACATCTGGTGCGCAAGAAACTGGAGCCCTTGGGCATCGAATTCGAGACCGACAACGACACGGAGGCGGCCTGCCGCTTCTTCGAGTGGCGTTTGCGCGAGGGCGACGACCTGCGCACGGCCGTGCAGCGCGGCTTCAGTGAATTGGACGGCTTCTTCACGTTCCTGATGGGCACCGACGTCGAACTGCTGATCGTGCGCGATGCGTTCGCGTGCAAGCCGGCCGTGGTCGCCGAGACCGACGATTATGTCGCCATCGCCTCGGAGTTCCGCTCGTTGGCGCATCTGCCGGACATCGCGCATGCCAGCCTGTTCGAGCCCAAGCCCGAGGAGATCTACTCATGGCACATTTGAAGCCGGCGCCGGCCCGCGCGAGCGGCACCGCGAGCGAGGGCGGCACGGCGAGTGGCGCCGGGCAGGGGGGTGCCCAGCGTAGTTTCGATCTCGCCGCGACCAGCTTGCGGGAGCTGAATCATTTCCTGCACCGACGGGCGCTGCCCGAGTGTGTTGACCGAGTCAGCGTCGAGAATCCCGACGGCGCCCATTCGATCGCCTGTGGCCTAGACGCCCCGCTCACCGTCGACATCCACGGCCACGTCGGCTACTACGTGGCGGGCATGAATAAGAGCGCCACGGTGACCGTGCACGGCAATGCCGGGCCAGGCGCGGCGGAGAACATGATGTCCGGCCGCGTGCACGTCCGGGGCTTCGCCTCGACCGCCGCTGGCGCTTCGGCGCACGGCGGACTGCTGGTCATCGACGGCGACGCGTCTTTGCGCTGCGGCATCTCGCTCAAGGGCGGCGACATCGTGGTCGGCGGCAGCGTCGGCAGTTTCTCGGCCTTCATGGCCCAAGCTGGGCGCATCGTCGTCTGCGGCGACGCCGGCGACGCCCTCGGAGATTCTCTCTATGAGGCGGTGATCTACGTGCGCGGCAAGATCCGCTCACTAGGCGCCGATGCCCGGATCGAGCCGATGACCGACGCCGATCATGCGGCGGTTCGCGAATTGCTGGGCGCGGCAGGGTTCGAATTCGAATCCAGAGAGTTTCAGCGGGTCGCTTCGGCCAAGAGTTTGTACCATTGGCATGCCGACGCCGATCAGGAGTATTGAGTCGATGACGAAGCTGAACAACGAGGAGTCGGCCGGGTTCGATCGGCATACCATCGACTACATTCAACGCGCGGCGGCGAGCGGTCTGTACGAGATCCGCGGCCTGGGCGCGAAGCGACGCGTGCCGAATTTCGACGATCTGCTGTTCCTCGCCGCATCCCTCTCGCGCTATCCACTCGAGGGCTATCGCGAGCGCTGTGTGACGAAGACTGTGCTCGGAACCCGCTACGCCTCGAAGCCGATCGAACTGGCGATTCCGATCACGATCGCGGGCATGAGCTTCGGTGCGCTGTCGGCGCGGGTCAAGGACGCGCTCGGCCGCGCGGCCACCGAGGTCGGCACCTCGACCACGACCGGTGACGGCGGCATGACCGCCGAGGAGCGGGCCTCCTCGAAGACACTCGTCTACCAGTGCCTGCCTTCCCGATACGGCTTCAATCCGGATGATCTGCGCCGTGCGGACGCGATCGAAATCGTGATCGGTCAGGGTGCGAAACCCGGTGGCGGTGGCATGCTGCTCGGACAAAAGGTCAATCCGCGCGTCGCACGCATGCGCACCTTGCCCGAGGGTGTCGACCAGCGTTCCGCATCGCGTCATCCCGACTGGACCGGTCCGGACGATCTCGTCATCAAGATCAAGGAACTGCGCGAAATCACCGAATGGGAGAAGCCGATCTACGTGAAGGTGGGCGCGACACGCACCTTCAACGATGTAAAGCTAGCCGTGCACGCGGGCGCCGACGTGATCGTCGTCGACGGCATGCAAGGCGGGACGGCGGCTACTCAAACCGTGTTCATCGAGCACGTCGGTATTCCGACGCTCGCGGCCTTGCGTCAGGCCGTGGACGCGCTCGACGACTTGAACATGCGGGGTCGGGTGCAGCTCGTGATCTCGGGCGGGATCCGCAGCGGCGCCGACGTCGCCAAGGCGCTCGCGATGGGTGCGGACGCGGTGGCGATCGGGCAGGGCGTGCTGTTCGCGCTTGGATGCAACAGCGAGACCTACATGACCGGCGGCGAGCACATTTCCGCCGTCGCCGATTATGCGCGTCTCGGCACCTCGCCGGGTTACTGTCATCACTGTCATACGGGCAAGTGCCCCGTCGGCGTGACGACGCAAGACGCGGAGCTGGAGCTGCGACTCGAACCCGCAGTGGGGGCCAAGCGCTTGAAGAATTACCTCAAGACCGTGAACATGGAACTCACGACGATCGCGCGAGCCTGCGGCAAGCAGGACGTCCACCACCTGGAGAAAGAGGATCTCGTCGCCTTGACCGTCGAGGCGGCGGCGATGGCGGGCGTACCTCTTGCGGGCACGTCCTGGGTGCCGGGCCGGAGCTAGCCGCGCGGCCTCGTGTTCAGTGCCGGCCGTGCAGCTGCGCCGTGGACCAGCCGCCCCCAAGATCCGTAATCAGCGAGACCGTGTCGACGAGGCGGCTCAGCTGTACGCTGAGAGCGCTCTGCTGATCCGCGAGCTCGGTCTGCTGCGCCAAGGCCACGGTCGTATAGTCGACCGTGCCGGCTCGATACTCCTCCATGGCAATCTGCGTGCCGAGTTTTGCGTCCGTGACCGCGATCTCCAGGGCTCGTGCCTGCTCGGCGAGGATCGTCAGATTCGACAAGTCGTTTTCCACGTCGGCGAAGGCATTGAGCACCGTGCCCCGGTAACTCGCGACGGTCGCCTCGTAGGACGCCTTCACCGCCTGAACCTCCGCATGGCGATAGCCGAAGTCGATCAGGCTTTCTGATCCGGACGCGCCGACGGACCAGATATGGTTCGCCGCATGCAGCAGGCCGGCGAGCGGTGACTGCGAAAAACCCGCCGCGGCCGACAGGGACAAAGTCGGATAATAGGCGGCAACCGCAACGCCCACCGCCGCGTTCCCGGCGGCCATCGTGCGTTCAGCGGCGGCGATGTCCGGCCGGCGCTGCAGCAGCGTTGACGGCACACCGGCGGGAACCGCCGGCAATGACGGCATCGCATGGCCGTGCGGGATGTCTAGATCCTCCGGATTCTTGCCGACCAGCACGGCAATCGCGTGGGCATACTGCGCGCGCGCGACCCCAAGACTGATCAAATTCGCCAGTGCCGTTTCGAGGGCGACGCGCGCCGTGATCACGGCCGACGGCGGGGTTGCCGCGATGCCGGCCGCCCCTTGCGACTCGGTCACGGCGAGCGAGGCGCGGTACGCATCGACTGTCGACTGCTGCAAATCGATGTTCGCATCCGCGAGGCGTAATTCGATCACCGTCGTCGCGAGCAATGACTGTTCGGACAGAGTCGCATTCGCGAGCGTGGCCTCGTCCGCCTGCGCCGTTGCCTTGTTCTCCTCGATCAGGCGCCGGACCTGACCCCAAAGATCCAGCGTCCAACTCGCGCTGCCCTCCAGCGATCCCGAGTTGGCGACCCCTGACGAGCCGCCGGTGGCGGCGCCGCGAGCCCGCGTCGCGGACGCGGTGAGGCCGATCGTCGGGAAGAACTCGCTCTGCGCAAGCTTCACCTCCGCCAAAGCGGCCTGGTAGTTGAAGTAATTTTGACGCACGGTTTGGTTCGACAGTGCGACCATGGGTTCGAGCTGATCGAGCAGGTCGTCGTGGAAATCGGTCCACCAGTCGCCTTTTGGAGCGGCATCCGCCGGCGCCGCCGCCGTCCAACCCGCCAGTTCTTTGTATTGGGGGGCGACCGGCACGTCGGGCCTATGGTAATCCGGGCCCACCATGCACCCGGCGAGCGGCATCGCCGCGCTCAGGAGCCAGCCGAATCGGTAGATGCCGCCTCTCATTGTTGCACTCCCAGATCCCGACGAAAAACGCTGCCCGCGTACGCTTCGCGCATCCGGACGCGCGCCCGCTCGAGAAAGACGTAGATGACCGGGGTCGTATAGAGGGTCACGATCTGGCTCAGGATCAAGCCGCCCATGACCGTGATGCCGAGCGGCTGGCGTACGGAGGACCCCTGACCGATCCCGATCGCCAGCGGCAATGCGCCGAGGACCGCCGCCGCGGTCGTCATCATGATGGGCCGCAGGCGGACCACCGCAGCCTCGTGAATGGCCTGCTTCGCGGGCATGTTCTGCGTTCGCTGCAGGTGGATGGCCACGTCGATCATCATGATCGCGTTCTTCTTCACGATACCGATCAGCAGGATGATGCCGATCAGGGCAATCATGGAGAACGGCGTGCCGAAGATCAGCAATGCCAGCGTCGCGCCGATGCCGGCCGACGGCAGCGTCGAGAGGATCGTGATCGGATGGATCGTGTTCTCGTAAAGGATGCCGAGCACGATGTAGACGGCGACGAACGCCGCGCCGATCAACAAGGGCAGCGTCGACATCGACTGCGCGAACACCTGTCCCGCGCCGGCGAAGCTGCCGCGGATCGAAGCCGGTATCCTGAGATCCGTCATCGCCTGGGCAATCACCGCCGAGGCCTGGCTCAACGATCCGCCCGGCGGCAGATTGAACGAGATCGTCGCGGCGACCAGGCCATTCTGGTGGTTGACCTGCGTGGCCGTATGGTCGTTCCGATACGTGGCCATTGCGCGCAGCGGCACCATGGTTTCGGCCGATGTGCTGTCGGCACTGCCGGTCGAGCTGCCTCCCCGGCTGTTGGCAATGCTGTTGGTGACTGCATTCGCCTCCGCGCTGGCATTGAGGGAATTGGAGTTCGAGGCGCGGCCCGCGCTTGCCGCCACCGCCGCATGCGCCGTGACGCCGCTGACCGTGCCGCCCGGGGCTTGGGTCTGCTGCGTCCCGGTCGGATTGCCCGACGCCGTGCTGAAATACGTGCGATCGAGTTGGCCGGGACCTTGCCAATATTTCGGCGCGACTTCCATGACCACGAAGTACTGATTGAACGGGTTGAAAATCGTCGAGACCGAGCGCTGGCCGAAGGCATCGTAGAGGACGCTGTCCAGCTGATTGATTTGGAAACCGTACCGCTGCGCGGTCCCGCGGTTCAATGTCACGAAGGTCTCCAGGCCATGTTGCTGCATGTCCGAGTTGACGTCGACGAGTGCGCCGCGCTCGTTGCCGAGCGCCGTCAAGAGTTTCGGGGTCCAGGTATAGAGCGCCTGGGGGTCGTCGCTGGTCAGGGTGTATTGATACTCGGCAGCCGATTGCCGGCCGCCGATATGCAGGTCCTGGACAGCCTGCAGGAACAGCCGCGCGCCGGAAACCTTGTTGAGCTTGGGCCGCAGGCGTTGCACGACCTGGTCCGCCGAGAGCTGGCGCTGCGCGAGGGGTTTGAGCGCGACATAGACGTTCGCCGTATTCAACGCGCGAGTGCCGGTGAAACCGATCACCGAGGCGACCGCAGGGTCGCTCTGCACGATCTCCTGCAGCTGCGCGAGCTTCTTCTCCATCGCCTGAAAAGAGATGCTCTGGTCGGCGATGATCTGACCCGTCAACAGACCATTGTCCTGCTCCGGGAAGAAGGTCGAGGGCAGCAGCTTGAACAGCACCACGTTGAGCGCAATCAAGGCGATCAGTCCGAGGCCGACCAGCAGGGCGTGTTCCAGTACGGCGGTGAGCGTGCGCGAGTAGGCGTTCTTGAACCGCTCGAACTGCGCCTCGGACCAAACCGCCCATCGCGCTTGGGAATGCAGCGTCGTCGTCCGCCCGAGCAGATGAGCGCACATGGTCGGGGTGACGGTCAGCGAGATCAGCAACGAGAACAGGATGGCGATCGACAGCGTGACCGCGAACTCGTGGAACAGCAGGCCGACGATGCCCGGCATCAAGAGAATCGGGATGAACACCGCGATCAGCGACAAGCTCATCGAGATCACCGTGAAACTGACTTCCCCGGCGCCAAGGACGGCGGCCGACCGGGCATCCATGCCCGACTCGACGTGCCGCACGACGTTTTCGAGCACGACGACCGCATCGTCGACGACGAAGCCGGTTGCGATCGTCAAGGCCATCAGCGAAAGATTGTCGATGCTGTAACCGAGCAGGTACATCGGTCCGAAGCTGCCGACGATCGACAGCGGCAGGACGATGGCCGGTATCAGCGTCGCGCGCCCGGATTGCAGGAACAGGTACACGACGGCGATCACCAAGAGCACGGCGATGAACAGACTACGCTCGGTGTCGTCGACCGCCGCGGTGACCGATTGCGAGCGGTCGAGTGCGATGTGCACCTGGACCGCCGGCGGCAAAGTCGCCACGACCGACGGTAAGACCTTCTTGATCTGCGCCACCGTCTTGATGATGTTCGCGCCGGGCAGCGGAAATACGATCACGCCCGCGGTCGGCTTGCCGTTGTAAAGGCCCGCATTGCGGATGTTCTCGTTGGAATCGATCACGTCCGCGACGTCGTGCAGCATCACCGGCGAGCCGTCGCGGTAGGCGATGATCAGATCGCGGTAGTCCGTTGCTTTTGTCGCCTGGTCGTTAGAAGTTACCTCGTAGCGCTGGTCGCCCTGGTCGAGGTAGCCCTTGGCGCTGTCCGCATTCGCCGCGCCGATCGCCGCGCGAACGTCCTCGAGGCCGATGCCGTAGCTCGAGAGTTTGTCGGGCTGTAGTTCGACGCGCACCGCGGGCAGGGCGCTGCCGCCGAGCTGGATCTGGCCGACGCCGTTTATCTGCGAGAGCTGCTGCTGGATGACGGTGTCGGCCGAATCGTAGAGCTGGGCGGTGGTCAGCGTGTCCGAGGTCAGTGACAGGATCACGATCGGGGAATCCGCCGGGTTGTATTCCCGATAAGTCGGATTGTTGCGCAGAGTCGTCGGCAGGTCGGCCCGCGCAGCCTGGATTCCCGCTTCGACGTCGCGTGCCGCGCCGTTGATGTCGCGATTCAAAGCGAACTGCGCGACGACCATCGTAGTGCCCACGCTGTTGGTCGAGGTCAGCTCCGTGACGCCCGCAATCGTCGCGAGCCGTTTTTCGAGCGGTTCGGCCACGGTCGCCGCCATCGTCTCCGGGCTCGCGCCAGCCATGTTCGCCTGCACGACGATGACCGGAAAGGTGACGTTCGGCAAGGGTGCGACCGGCAAGTGGAAATACGCGAGCACGCCCGACAGTGCGATCGCCACCGCGAGCAGCGCGGTGGCGACCGGCCGACCGATGAACAAGGCGGGAATGTTCACGGGGCGCTCTCCGCAGCCTCCGGGGGGCCGCGCCTGAAGCGCGCCGACAGCCGGTCGAACATCAAGTAAATCACGGGCGTGGTGAACAGCGTGAGCATCTGGCTCACGACTAGGCCGCCAATGATCGCGAGCCCGAGCGGCCGGCGCAGTTCCGAACCGGTGCCGGTGCCGACCAGCAGAGGCAAGGCGCCGAGTATGGCCGCGAGCGTGGTCATGAGGATCGGGCGGAAACGCAGCAAGGAGGCTTGAAAAATCGCCTCTTCAGGGCGCTTGCCGTGCTTGCGTTCGGCCTCCAGCGCGAAGTCGACGATCATGATGCCGTTCTTCTTGACGATGCCGATCAGCAGCACGATGCCGATGATACCGATGACGTCGAGATCCGTGCCCCTGAGCATCAGCGCGAGCAGAGCGCCGATTCCCGCCGACGGCAGCGTCGACAGGATCGTCACCGGATGGATATAACTCTCGTAGAGCACGCCGAGCACGATGTAGACCGTCACGAGGGCGGCGAGCAACAAAAAGACTTCGCTCGACAGCGAGTCCTCGAATGCCTGGGCCGCGCCCTGGAAAGACGTCGTGATGGAGGGCGGCAAATGGACCGCGCGTTCAGCACTCTCGATTTCGTCGACCGCCGTGCTCAACGAGGCGTCCTGGGCTAGATTGAACGAGACCGTGACCGCGGGGAACTGGGCCAGGTGGCTCACGACGAGCGGCGACTTCGTGGTCTTGATGTCGGCGATCGCGCTGAGCGGCACCTGGCCGGTGCCGGCCGTCTGGGAGGGTAGGTAGAGAGATCCCAAGGCCTTGAGATTCGGCAGGCTGCCGGGCTTGGCGACCAGCACGACGCGGTACTGATTCGATTGATTGAAGATCGTCGAAACGATGCGCTGGCCGAGCGCATCGTACAGCGCGTTGTCGATGGTTGCCGGCGTGATGCCGAAACGCGCCGCCAATTGCCGGTTGACCTCGACGTCGACGGACAATCCCTCGTTGTCCAAGTCGCTCGTGATGTCGGTAATCGACTTGATCTGTCGCAGCCGCGCGAGCAGTTCGGGCACGTAGGTCATGAAGCTCTGCTGGTTCGGGCCGCGCAGCACGAATTGATATTGGTTGGGCGACACGACCGTGTCGAGCGTCAGATCTTGCTCCGGTTGGAGATACAACTTGATGCCCGAAACGCCGGCGAGCTCGGTCTGCAGCCGCCGCGCGATCTGCGCCGCGCTAGCGGCGCGTTCATTCTGCGCCCGCAGGTTGATCAGGAATCGGCCGTTGTTGAGCGTCATGTTCGTGCCGTCGATCCCGATGTAGGAGGTCAGCGACGTCACGTCCGGGTCCTTGAGTATCGCCTCGGCCACGGCCATCTGCCGCGCCGACATCGCCTGATACGAGACCGAGTTGTCAGCGACGCTGATCGCCTGGATCACGCCCACGTCCTGGACCGGAAACAAGCCCTTCGGAATCACGACGTACAGGACCACGGTGAGCACGACGGTCAGGGCGGCGACGAGCAGCGTCAGGCGTTGATGTTCGAGAACCCAGCGCAGCCCCTGCTCGTAAGCGCCGAGCGTCCGATCGAACGCACCCTCGCTGATGCGCTCGAAACGGCTCGGGGCGCGCTCGGCCTTGCGCCGCAAGATCCGCGCACAGAGCATGGGGACGAGGGTCAACGCCACGACCGCCGAGATCACGATCGTCACGGCGAGCGTGACAGCGAACTCGCTGAACAAGCGACCGATCACGCCGCCCATGAACAGCAGCGGGATCAGCACCGCCACGAGCGAGATCGTCAGCGACATGATCGTGAAACCAATCTGCCCGGCGCCCTCGAGCGCGGCCTCCAGAGGGCTGCGGCCCTCCTCGAGGTAGCGGACGATGTTCTCGATCATCACGATGGAGTCATCGACGACGAAGCCGGTCGCGATGATCAGGGCCATCAAGGAGAGGTTGTCGATCGAAAAATTCAGCTCGTACATGACCGCGAGCGTGGCGATCAAAGAAACCGGCACGGAGATGCTGGGGATGATCGTGGCCGGTACGTTGCGCAGGAACACGTAGATCACGAGCACGACCAACAGGATGGACAGGCCGAGTTCGACCGCCGCATCGGAAACGGACGCTCGAATGACCCCGGTGCTGTCCCCGACGATCTCGACGTGCATCGCTTGCGGCAGGCTGGCGAGCAATTTCGGCAGCTCTTTCTTGATCTGATCGACGGTCGCGATCACGTTCGCGCCGGGCTGGCGCATGACGTTGAGCACGATCGCGGGCGTCGTGCCGACCCAGGCCCCTTGTTCGACGTCCTGGGCAGCCTGGGCGACGTCGGCCACATCGCGCAGAAACAGGGGCGAACCGTTTTGATAGGCGATGACCGAATTCAGGTAATCGTTCGGATCGTTGATCTGATCGTTGTCGTTGATCGTGTAATCCAGATCCGGGCCGTCGAAATTGCCTTTCGGCTGACTGACGTTGATATCGGCGAGCAGCGTGCGCAAATCGTCGATGTTCAAACCGTAGGCGGAGAGCTTTTTCGGGTCGACCTCGACGCGAACCGCCGGAACGTTGCCGCCCGACGGGGTGACCTGGCCGACACCGGCGACCTCCGCGATCTTCGAGGCGAGCCGATTCGTCGCGACGTCCTGCAACTGGGTCAGCGACATCGAGTTCGAGGTGATTGCAAGCGTCAGTATGGGCTGGTCGGCGGGATTGACCTTGGCATAGACCGGCGGCGCCGGCAGGCCGCTCGGCAGCAGGCTGTTCGCGGCATTGATTGCCTGCTGGACGTTTTGTTCCGCGACGTCGAGGTTCAAGGAAAGGCTGAATTGCAGCGTGATCACCGAGGCTCCGGCGGAACTCGCCGAGGTCATTTGCGCAAGGCCGGGTATCTCCCCCAGTTGCACCTCCAGGGGCGCGGTCACCGTCGTCGCCATGACTTGAGGGCTCGCGCCGGGGTAGAAGGTCTGAATCTGGATCGTCGGATAATCGACGTCCGGCAGCGAGGATATCGGCAGGAAGCGGATCGATACCACGCCGACGAGCACGAAGGCGATCATCAGCAGTGACGTCGCGACCGGCCTCAGTACGAACAGGCGGGAGAGGTTCATCGAATGCGCATCGCCGGGGGGTGCTGCGTCAGCCGCTCGTCGAACCGGTGTTCCGCTTGCCGGTACGCCCCGCGGCCCCCGGGGCTGGTTTCGCGGATGGCGTCGTCTGCGCTGCGACACTGATTTTCGCACCGTCGCTGAGCCGGTCGGTGCCGTCGGTCACGACCGTGTCGCCTATGCTGATCCCGTCGAGAATCGCCGTATTCTTGCCGTCGCTCGGACCCAGCTTGACCTTGTGCACCGAGACGCTCTGGTCGGCGTTCACGAGGTAGACATAGTCTCCGGGAGCGCCGCTCAAGACCGCGGGCGTGGGCACCAGGACGGCGTCTTTGAGGGTGTCGACCAGCATTTCGACGTTGACGAATTCATCAGGAAACAAGGCCTCATCGTCGTTGGCGAAGGTCGCGCGCAGAGTCACCGTGCCGGTGCTGGTCGTCATCTGATTGCTGATTGCGTACAGCGTGCCGGTTGCGATCTTGGTGCTGTTGTCGCTCGAGTAGGCGGTCACCGGCAGTTTCGCGCCGGCATGGAGGCGCGCAATCACCCGGTTGAGATCGTTCTGGGCGACCGTGAATTCGACGGTCGTGGGCTTCATCGTGGTGATCACGACGATGCCCGGCGAACTCGAGGCGGTCACGTAATTGCCTGGATCCACGAGACGCAGACCGACACGGCCCGCAACGGGCGCCGTGATGTGGCAGTAGGCGAGGTCGAGTCGGTACTGGGCGACGGCGGCCGTGTCGCTCTTGACCTGTGCCTCGTCCTGCTGGACGAGGAACTCCTGGTCGGCGACCGTTTGTTCCGCGATCGCTTTTTTCTGGCGCAGGTCCTCGTAACGTGCGAGATCCGAACGTGCCTGCGTCAGCGTCGATTGATCCTTCTGCAGGGCCGCCTGCGCCTGTTGCAGGTCGATTTCGTATTGGCGCGGATCGATCTCGGCAAGAAACTGGCCCTTGGCCACGTCCTCGCCCTCCTTGTAGCCGACCTGCGTGAGATAGCCGCTCAATTGCGGTAACACCGTCACCGTCGCAACCGGCGTGACCGTGCCGAGTTCCGCCAGGATTTCCGGCATGTCACCCTGCACCGCATGCGCGACGCGAACGACTTGTGCGGGGGTGCCGCGCGCGTGCACCGGAGCAAACAGCTTGTGCACGACGAAGAACCCAAGACCACCCAGGAGCAGCACGACCGATAACCAGACCCACCAGCGACGTTTGGGAGGGACGTACGCCAAAGTCGGATCATGTGGTGCAATCATTCGGCCCCCAAGCCTCTCGAGACGGAGATGACTGCGAAAAATAGCATCGCGCGGGGCCGGCGAGAACGGAGAAGTGTGAAGAATCCACGTCG